>Ga0209784_100067_pt1 | contig 153334 bp, 149 predicted proteins | sample AraplaCvi_mLB_r2_2_FD_184284 | JGI IMG/M metagenome (GOLD analysis project Ga0209784, IMG submission 184284) | Arabidopsis root microbial communities from North Carolina, USA - plate scrape CL_Cvi_mLB_r2 (SPAdes) (version 2) | ecosystem: Host-associated > Plants > Roots > Endosphere | place...
GCATAATCTCCTGTCCTATATTTTGCGCTTCTACATTTACCTTTGTACCGTCAGGCGTATATTTTTTAGCATTCGTTATGAGATTATCTAAAATGCGCTTTAATAAAAGCTCGTCCGCTTCCAACATAACATCCCCATAAACATTTACAGACACTTGCTCATCTGCAAATTGAGGTAACCACACATTTAGTGGTATCAATACTTTTTCAAGCTGGATCGCTCTATTTTTTAATTGGTACGTATAGGTTAAGTCTTTTATAAGAGCATCCATGTACGTTGCCTTCTCCTGCATCGTAGTTGCAAAGACACGCATTTCTTCCTTCGTCCACTCATAATCCTCCGAAGCTAGCATTGTTGAATAACCATAAATAGAGCTTAACGGTGTCTTTAAATCATGGGATAGGCCTGTTATCCATTCCTCACGTAATTGCTCTGCTTGCTTAATTTGCCGTTCATTAGAGTCAAGACGTTCCGATAAGTGATTGAGAGATTCATCAACTGGCTGGAATAATTTAAATTTCCTTTTTAATTTTCCTGTCTTTCGATGATGTACCTTCTTATCTCTTACCTCACTGTAATCAAACTGTGCAAGTCGCTCAATTCGAAATAGTACATAAACAAGGGGACGAACAAACTGACCCGAAATGCTAATTGATAAAAAGATGACCCCAATTAGCAATATTAAATGAAGACCAAAGAAGGAAGAAACAAATACTATTAATGCTTTATTTAAAGGTTCTTCAAATGGCTTGTATGATGGATTCGGCATCCGAACAACTAGGGTCGAGCCATCCTCCAATGCAGCATTTTTTGTAAACTCTTTATGCTCAAAAATATCGTATTTCTCTTCTAGCAATTGAGGCTTATGCAGCTTTTTATAACGCTCTCCAATGATATCTATCCTATCCCATTGCCCATTATAGACTTCAACAGATGCCTTATTGTCTTGTAAATGCTGGAGTACATCGTTTGAAATTTCCCCTGTAGTCCTCCAATTTTGTAGTGCCTCCTCAAAAAGTGGTTGAACAGGTGATATAGGGAGAAATAACAAATAATATTTAGGAATCTCCATCGTATGCATTCCCGGTCGTTGAAGGGCCATTATTTCGGTATCTGACATTCCACATAGTTCACATGTATCTCCTGTGTAATCAATAATGTCCATCGATTGATTGAACAAATATAATTGCCCCAAGTTCTCCTCCGCCCGCTTCACTAAATCGTCGCTAATTTCAACGGATTCTCCTTTTTTTACAATGATTTCATCTTTTATTTCATCGTAAGTCATTGTATGAATATTTTCATCGGAGTTCTTATAGATAAAAAATGAAAAAAGCAAAAAACTAATAATAAAACCTACAATGATTAGTAAATAAAAAATGCTGAAATAAGACACAAAACGAAGTGTTAATCTTCTAACTGGCTTCATGAAAGAGCATCTCCAACAAGTTTATAACCAATACCCCTCACAGTTATAATGTAAGTTGGTTTACCTGGATTCTTTTCAATTTTTTCGCGAAGTTTTCGAATATGTACCATCACTGTATTATCATCGAACAAATAACCACCCCATATACGCTCATAAATTTGCTCTTTTGATAATACTTGCCCTACGTTTTCACATAAATACTTCAGTAAGTGAAATAATCGCCCACTAATAATTTCCTTTGTACCATCTACCATTATCTCCGCTGCATCCATATCAAATGTAAACCCATTACATGTGAATACATGGCTTTTTGACACAATCTTTTTCTTCATATATCTTGTAAGCTGTACCTTCATCCTCGCAACGAGCTCAAGTGGATTAAATGGCTTCGTAATATAATCGTCTGCACCGTTCATAAAACCGCGAAGCTTATCCGCATCACTACCTTTTGCCGTTAAAAAGAAAATTGGCGCTTCACTATGCTCACGAATTATATTCGCTATATCCAGCCCACTTCCATCAGGAAGCATAATATCTAATAGATAAAAATCAAAAACCTTCGTTTTAAACTTATTTTTTGCTTCTTGAACAGTACAGCAAAGTGTAATGTCTATAAATCCTTCTTTTCTTAAAATAATTTCAATCATTTCCGCAATTGCACGTTCATCCTCTAACACTAAAATTGATACATCTTGCATACTATCACCTCTTTTAACATTAATTTGAAATAGTCATTATTTCACAATAAGCCTTACCAACTTCTATGTATACGATAATCAATTAAAGAGCTAACGCAATGAAAACAAAACGTGTACTTACATTGTTAATATTAGTGGGATTAGTTTATTTGGCATCTTATGCTAGTGTTTGTCCTCTATGTTACATGAATAAACCAGCAAAAGCCCCATCAAAGCGATTTTTCATCAAACTTCTATTTTAACAGCAAAACTTTTCAGATGGAAAATCGTACATACAGTAAACGAAGAAATGCTTATCACAACTTCTAATAAGCTTACTTTTGAGAGGTCCTCTGTATGGCTTACAAAAATAGTCGATTTCATTGTCTTATTAAAAACCCCTATCAATTTTACAAATCATATACCTTCTTTCTAAAACTTTAAACCCCTTATTCAATTTTTAAGATTTTATTAAGGAGTCTATTATTTTACTATAAGGTAATTCCAATATACTAACTTTATATTGAATGAATAGTACGGTTACATAGAAATAAAACAAGTTTCTTTTATTAATTGTATGCAAATATTTATTTTACTTGGGATATACTTGCGAATTCATCAATTTTTCGGAAGCATAGGAAAGTAATATAGGTGCAATACGAAGCAAGCTTTATAAAATAAGCGAGGCTTCACGGAGTAGGTTTTATGTGGACACACAGAAGGAGGATAATAAAATAATGACGTTTATATATGAAGTATTTGCCAATGTAATGACTAACTTTATATTTGATATCTTTGACAACAGAAAAAGAAAAAAGAAATAGCCCTCCTAGCAAATTGACTCAACTAGAAAGACTCCTATGAAGGAAATAAAATGAGTTTCTTTCTTGATTGTATGCAAGGATTTAATTTACTTGGATCTTACTCTGGGGCTATTCAGGTTAAGTGGGATTGCCAGAGATGTTGCTTATATGCTAAAAGAAAAAAGGCGGCATTCGTACAAGCTGGTGAAAGTAACGGTATCTCCTCCTAATGCCCCATTCCATCAGTTTTTAATTACTATTGCAACAAGAATTATGATTATAATTAAAATATAGTAACTATTTCGTACTTGAAATAAAGTATACAAAAATACTAAATTAAACCTATTTTAAGTTTGTTTAACATAAAGCGTTTGATTACTATCTTTTGAAACGAAGGCGAATTATGAATGAGAATTCAAACAGGTAATACATTAAATTATTTAAAAACAGAGGTAAATAAAAATATAAAAATGAAAATCTCTTGGATATATTTGGAAATGAAAATATACATAAAGACAAAGACGAAGAAAATAACAAATCTAAACTTGAAATCAGATATGAAAATGGTTATATACGTAAATATATTGTGAAACCAAATGGACAAAGAATACTTATTATGGAGGTTAAACAAACCCAAGAAAATAGGAAAGAGTCCGGAGATTTAAAAGATATGTTGATACAACAGCTTGAACAGCTAACTAATCCAATAAAATATGAACAGAATACTTCTATCTTAGAAAAAGAAAAAATTTTTTCAAAATATAAAACAGGTATTTGAGGACAATTATTTTATTGTACATTAGAAATCCTCCTTCATAAAAAGATGTCTGCTTTCCCCATAAGCAGATATCCTTTTATTTTAACTATACTTTGTATATATCATCAAAATGATGACCTTGGACAGAAAGGACTTTGGTTTGTTATACAAACTCATCCTATCATACCTAGCCTTCTATGAGATTCGTGTTCCTCGAACCATTGTTTTGCATCCAGCTTCTTTAGATTCCGCGTCGCCACGGACACCCTTGCTCTTGGTTAACCTCTATGTCTTCGGGGTCCCGCCCCCCATTAAAAGTGCAAATCTACCCATACTTTCTACTAAATTCGGACCTAAAACAGCGCCAAGTGTTGTGACGGAGCAGTGGAAAACGTTGATACATCAATGTTTATAGAGGAAGTTTAGTTGAAGAATAATTTTAAGATTTCAGGGAAAAGTACTCATTAATTAAATCTATAGTAAAGGAATTTTTGATGAGGAAAATATTAGTAATATCATCTTTTGTTCTTCTTAGTAGCCATCAAGTAGTTGCGGAAAAACCCCCGAATGAGAACTTATACAATGATGCTTTGCTAACAATATTTTCAGGAAAACTTTATCCACAAAGTGAACAACCTGATTATAAACTTATTTATGATACTTTGATTACAACTCTATTCCCCTCCATAGATAAAGAAATTATTAATTATTATGGCTATCCCAAACAATTTGAGAGTGCTAAAATACTGGGTATTACAAGAGAGCATGAGGGCAGTTTTGATTTTAATGCAGAAGTCCAAGTAACAACATTTGAACATGCACATGACCCTCCTTATGGTAAGGAAACAATGACTTTTAATATAAGTCCATTTGGGGTTAAAACCACTAGCTTTCAACATGAGGGCGATAAATTAGAACAGGATATAAATGAATTTTATAAAGCAACAATTTCAGATATAAAACAGTCTTTTAATCTGAATTTAGAGTCTTACCCTTCTTACACATACAATCAATTGCAACACCAAGCTGAAATAAATAATGAATTTAAATCTCTGTTTAATATTGCAGAAGAAATAGTAAGCAGCATATTGCTTCCTGAGAGAAGGATACCCAATAAAAATGTTATTGATCCTGTAACCTTTATAAAAGACAGCACAGGTTATATACTCTTTAAAAAGTCCGATGGGACAAATATAAATTATAAAGTACAAAAGAAAGATGGTAATTGGATAGTAACAGAAAAAAATAGTAAACAAGGTAAGAAAATGGATTATAAAATACCGTGGTATGTATGGAAAAAAATTAAGCCAACTGATTAATTCAGTTAGGCCGCAGAAGATAAAACGAATAGCTAATGACATAGCTATTTTTTTATTAAGAGAAAAAGGCTCTTTTGATTTACATTTCGGTGTACCGAATGGCAACAAAGGAACCTTAAAATTAAGTTGTTTTTTAATAAAGTTTTATTTAAATTCACTCTATATTCTTGATTTTTCTCTACATGATTTTAAAAAATTGCATTGGTAACTTTGAAACTATTTAAGTAACCATCTCAAGCTTTTCTTGACCAAATGACAACTGGAATAAGGTTTAAAGATAATAGGCCTCCAGTTAAAGATAATGTTGCATAGCTTGTATTAGCTACTACCATGCCTGAGAGAGCACCACCAGAAGCCCCTGCTAGTGCAACTAAAACATCCATTTTCCCTTGTGTTTTTGCTCGAGTGGACGGCTCAATCGAATCGACTATTTGAGCAGTACCACAAATTAAGCCAAAGTTCCAGCCTAATCCAAGTAAAGAACGAGCTACGGTTTTGGTTTTAGTGGCATTCCCTATCAGACCCCACGCTCCCCTCTCCCTTAAAAGATTGGGCTTTCCCGTTCGGAATATCTATAAAAAGCAATAAGAACTACCAAAGCATTTTACAGATTTGACAGTTCTTTTTTTGTTTTAATTAATGAGCATGCATAACAACACTCTTTTTCTTTGAATAGAGTAAAAAAGTGATAGTTAAACTTAGACTAATAATACCAAAAACAAGTCCCAATCCTCTTAAACCAACTAAATCTAACATCATGCCTGTTGACAATAAGACGACCTGAAAGATGACAGAATCAATCATATTACGGAATGAGAAAAATCGCCCATGAAAATCTTTTGGCACTTGCTTTTGAAAAATGACCATTGTCGTCGGGAAAAAGCAGCCTACAGAAAAACCAAAAATACCAAAAGTTGCTAACGCAAAAAATTTAATATCCGATAATAGTAGCATTAGCTCCATCGAACCGATGATCAATGCTAATGCAAAGAGTAGCGTTCCAATGTTCACCCGTTCCGTAATTAATTTCAAAGCTGCTGCTCCTAGCATGAAGCCTATGCCCTCCACTGTATATAATAATCCTGATATTGTCGTTGAATGATGAATCTCAGAAATTTTCATAATAACTAAATTAAAGGAGCCTAAAAATAATGTAGGAATTAACATTAAGACAAGTGTCATTAAAACAACCGGGTGCTCCTTCACCATCGGTAACACTTCTTTAAAGTCTCCTTTGTCCTTAGATGTTAACGATTGATTTGCCGTTTCATCTAATTGTAGGAAGTTCGTAATAACGAACATCAACATATAGACAATAAATGAAATGATGTACAACCATTTCAGCTCAAAGAAACTTAACATGAATCCCGCTGCAGCAGTACCAATAATCCTTGAAATCGTTCGTGCATTCATTTGCCAAGCATTTAATGTAATTAAATCATTATCCTTTACAATCATTGGAATAATAGATTGTAAAGCTGGCATATAAAAGGCGGCTGCTATTTGCAACGTAATTAAAAAAAGAATCATCCAAATAACCGAATTTGTATAAAGTGCCATAAACATAAACAAAACACTTATAATTCGTCCTACACTAGCCCACTGTACAACTGTTTTTTTCATTGACCTGTCAATAATACGCCCAGCCAACGGACCTACTACTAAACCCGCCAATATACCGCTAGAAATAATTAATGATTTGTGAAAGTCGGAGGGTACGACCTCTTGCATAAAAGCAAGATTCCCTATAATCCCAGCCCATAAGCCAAGACCTACAACAAATTCACCTAATAAAATTATCCATACATTCCGATTACGCCACATGCTATATCTCCTTGTTGTATCATTAATTAATAAATCGTAACAAAATTACAAATATTAGTACATAGTCATTTTACAATAATTTCATTATATGAATGTCTTTAGGATCAACTACAAAACGTGTACTTGGTTTCCGTTCCGACTGGGCGCTTTGTTGCTGCCGCTTCGCTTTCGCACAGAAAAAACATTGTTGCTGCCGCTTCGCTTTCGCACAGAAAAAACATTGTTGCTGCCGCTTCGCTTTCGCACAGAAAAAACATTGTTGCTGACGCTTTGCTTTCGCTACAGAAAAATACATTTGTTGCTGCCGGTACGTTAACACTACGCTTTCCACCAGAGCAAAGCTTCCTGGGGGCATCCGATGAGCCACTTCGCTACAGAGTCTCGGGCCAACACGATGTTGGTCACGAAGGCGTTATCATAGGATGTGATGCTTTTATCCTTCGTTCCTTATTGCCGGACCCCGAGGAGTCGCCCCAGTCAGAACGAAGGCCAACTATTTACATAGTAGACGTTTTAACAAAAGTCATCCACAACTTTTGATGATGAACCTGTCTTTAATATATTTAGTTCTTTAATTACGGAATATCGCCTTTTCTATCATATGAGGACAGCGATAAAGAACATCATTTGATTCCATTATCAAACCGATGTCCGTGTAGCTTAAAATTCGCAAAAAATTCAGATGAAAATCACCTCTTTAATTTTTCAAAGAGGTGATTTAATATTGAATATTAAAATAAATTTGAAGATTGTAAAGAAATGTACTTAAACATACAGGTTAGATTAGTTGAAGAAGAAACTTTAAAAACAATAGACAAGGCCTCTTCCCTTTTCTAGGATTGTAGACTTCCAATAAACACTAATTCTGATGCATCTCTAGAATCTAAAGCACCGTTCATAATTTCTTGTACATCATTCAAAGTATCTTTAAGGCTGACAGATTGGCCCGGTTTATTTGTAAAGGGCTCAGCAGTATAAAAAGGCTGAGTTAGATATGCTTCAAGTTTCTCTCCTCTTTGGTATGTTTGTAACTCTGAAGTCGGAATCCGTTCAATCCCACTAACATTTACTAATGAACGAAGCTCCCGATAACGGCGAAGAAGTTTTAAGGCTTTTTGTTGAATTGTGAAATGTTCCTGATCCAAATGTGCTCCTTCGAGAACAGTTGATGTTGAACTAAGAGGATTAACGGCTGGATAGCGGTGTCTTGCAGCAAGATCAGCATCAAATTGCCAAAATGTTTCAAGTGGTCCATAAGGTAAATCTTCATCAACAACTTCTCCTGTCAAATCAACGAGGAAAGTTGTAACAGAATTAATTCCAATCCCTTGAAGTTTCTCCTGCAGTTGTTGGATACCTCCTGTTATAACATGGGTTCTGTCTGCAACGAACATAATATCTTTGTCTCCACCAATATTCGCAATACACTCATACGTGTCTTCAATGGTGTTTGTAATGATTTCTACATTTTCAACAAGATCATTTAATCCTTGGTGTTCACCTTTAGGCATTAAAAGGATTGTTTTATATGCTTCATTTTTAAGACGATAGAGTAATTCTGCTAAAACCACGAGCTGCCCCATTCCAGGGCGTGCAACCAAACCGACAGTACCTCCTTTTGCTAAAGGAGCAAATAAATCTAACGTTTTTATTTTAGTTTCTATCATTTCAATTTTCTCCCCTCTGAGAATCAGATTATCCAAACTGCAATCGGCTAATGATGCAAGTGCAACTAAAGTCCGAACCTCGGCTCTACCAACAGGTATTTTTCCCGTGCATAAGTTAGAAACGGTTGCCGATCGTAAGCCAACTTGTCGGGCTGCACTTGTTAGATTCGGTACTTTCCTGCGTAATAAGCTTACATTTAATCTTAAGTCATCCATTTTCCCATAATTCCCCTCCTTTACTCTATATAGTAAATTAAACCGCGTTATATTGCAACGAAAATTACTCTATAAAATAATATTAATTACTTTTCAGAGTAAATTATGGAAGTGCTATTCAAACTTAAGGAAGAGGTACATTAATTGAACGACTAAGTTGCATGCAGTTTTTAGGGTACGCTTAAGTTATATATTCACACAAAAAATTGCTTTAATTTTTCATTAACCAAAAGAAGCTTAAGAGCAACAAGGGTCAAAAATAATTAAACTTTTTTATAGAATTTTATCTGTCAAATAAATAAGAGCATGTTTTGATAAATCTTTTTTTCAAAACATGCTCTTATATTAAGGTTATTAATCAAAATTTATTACAAAGCTACAGTCTGATAGTATTTTCTGAGGAGCCTTAAAACTAACACCACGCTTTCAATTCATATTAATTTTTTTACAAGGCGCCGCCAGCCTATCCAGAAAATAATGACTATCATTCCTGCACCAACAGACTCTGTCAGTTTCCATAAAAGTATAAGAATTAGTAAAATAATTAACGGAAGAATCGTTAGTTTAACATCATCTAACTCTCTCATTCATGCACTCTTCTTTCTTAAGTGACATTATTAGTACTCAAAATACTTCTGACAAGCATAGAACACTTAAATTTCTTGTATAAAATAGGGCTTTGTTAACTCTCAAATTTATAGTTCTGATATGAAATATCTCCGCCATCCTACATTTAAATAACATGGGATACTGCTTATCTTCATCATATTCTGAAGGTAGCATAATGGTAACCTCATATTTTTTATTTTCACTTCATGATTTTGCAGCAAAATTTTTCTTCTTTTTGTAACAGCTTTACCATCATTAATTGTCACAAAATTAATGTTCTAATAACTGTCGATGGTAGCAGCTATTACATCTTATACACTCGCTTCCTCACGAACATCCGCGGATATCTATAACCTATAGTAAACGTTCCGCGTATTTCAGCTGATACTTTTCCATTACTCGGCTAAAGAACGAGGCTAGAACTTGCTGAAATAGCATACCAAACACCACAGGCATAACCGTTTCTGCCGGAAAGTATGTAGTCGCTATTACAACCCCTACAGCAATATTACGCATCCCTCCTGTAAAAACGAACATCGTAACGATGCTTTTATCCTACCAAAGCAAATGCCCTAATACTAAGCATATCCTGATACAGCTAGTAGAAATACGACCAAAATAACACGAACAAGCTCCAAGTTAATATTTTTAATATACGGGGCAATAGCACTACTGTTAATCATGACAATACTAAATAGGCTAAGTTTTGAAAAAGGGGCTAATTTCTTTCCTAAAGTAAGCTCAATTTCACCTTTAGTAAACTCATTTAACGCTACACCTATAAGTGAAGGCACAACAATCATCCAAAGTAAATCTAGAATGAGACCAACAGTATCAATTTCGATTGATTGCCCTACTACAATATGAAGTAATGCTGGGATGACAAAGGGCGAAATGAGTGTATCGATTAAAATAATTGCAAGACACAATGAAAGATGCCCCCTACAAATACTGACCCAAATAAAGCTAGTTACCCCTGTTGGTATAGCGACTGCTAAAACAAAACCAATTGTCAGTAGATGATCGCTAAAGATGATATTTGATACAAAATAAGCCCAAATCGGCATGAGTAGGTGTAAAAATGCAATAACAATTAATATAGCTGTTGGGTATTTTTTAAGATTTTTTATTCCTTCAAAATTCATGCTTAAACTACCTGCAAATGTCATAACAGCGAACAGCCACGGCACTAAAAATAATAGCTGATGCCCTAAGTTCCCAAACAACACACCAATTACTAAGCTAAGCGGTGTTAAAATAGGCATCCATTTTTGAAGGTATTTATTTAAACGATTTACCATCTCTTTTTATTCCTTCTTTCATAAAAGAATAGTTTTCTTCAGTCTATAAACTAAAAAAATTTGCAGTTTATATCCATATCCTTCAAACTATTAACATGACTAGAAAGAAAGGATGACTTAGACAAATGAAAAAATTAGTGTGCACTTTATTGCTTCCCCTACTTGTTGTGGCAACTGGCTACACTGCACAAGCTGCTGGCTTTAAAGATGTGCCAGAAGATCACTATGCCTATGAAGCCATTATGTGGGCAGAGGAATACGATATCGTTAATGGCTATCCAGACGGTACATTTAAGCCCAATGCCACAATCACAGAGCAGCAATTCGCAAAATTACTTGCTAATTTTTATGAGCTTGAATCACCGTATGATGAGTTAAAAAAACAAACCCCTGCTAGAAACGGAGCTGACGAATATTACAATCGTCTTGCGAGCTATGGTGTTCCATTAAACGGATATTTTGATAATAATATTCGCGCAGCTAGTGTGAAGCGCGGTGTTGTGGCACAGGCAATTACACATTTAGCTAAAGGTAAAAATGGATTGGATCAATCCATCCAATTTTTACTCGATTATTACATTTCCACTGGACAAAACTTTCAGTATGAAAACCGCAATTTACAGAAATTTTTTGGCGTAACTAACAATATGACACGAGCTCAAGTCGTAACAATGCTACACCGTATGGATGAAAGAAATTTTTATGAAATTTCAGAGGACGCACAGGCAATACATGAAAATACGAGTAATGCTTCTTTAAATACAAGAGCAAAAAATGGACAAAGTCAGCTAGATAAAACGATGCAGCTGATAACACCTTCTAATAGTGCTTGGGATGGTAACTATTCGTATTACTATAAATGGGGTACAGGCACAACTGATTTTAATCGTCGTGATGCCTATATTTCAAACGCTACAAGCAAAAGCTTTAATATATTTATTACTGCCAATGATGGGACAGCTGCAGGGAGTGTCGATGGGACAGCAACGATTACTTCTAGCACTAAGGCTGTGATGAACAAATCCTCAAACGGCAATCGTTGTGTAGTAGAATTTGAGCGCCTTAATAATGCGCTTAAAATTACCGAGGTAGATTGTCGCACAGAGCATGATGAAGGAACTAATTTTTCTGGTACTTTAAAGAAACAATAAGTTTTTCATTGGCCCGAAGAAAACTTATAAAGGAACACCCTTGAGGTACTTTTATAATTCACTTTCTTTGTGAAAAGAACTAAAAAGTGCGAATGGATAAAAATATTCATTCGCACTTTTATACTTATTTTAAACTAACCAAATACTACGTTTCTCCACTTCTCTATATACAACAATAACGTCTACACAACAATGCGTTTTATTTAACGTACTACTCTGTTTTCTCAGAAACTTTTTTTTATCTATGCGATTAAAAACATTTTTTTCAACAGTAGGTTTACCTTTAAATACAACGTAGCGTGTACTTTATCTTGAACAGTTAATTAAAATAGTGCCTTCTGTGCTGATACCGATTTTAATAAATCTTTTAATTCTAAAGAAGAACAAATTCTACTTTTACAAGTAACATAAAAACTATCTTTAACTGCCGCGTATCGTGACAAAACCACAAATTTAGATAAGCCTAAATTATGGTTCCTCTTTGTTTAACGGTGTCCTATCTAAGTGACCTAGACCTTTTACTTAAAATTTCTTATACATCTTCATAGCAATCTCAATAAAATCAGCGAGATATGGAAATATGTGTTTATCCTTATGCCAAGCGATATCCGTAAAAATATCCGCTAAATTCATAGATGTAGTCAGTTCTTTTAAACGATTGTTTTCTAACTCCTTCTCCACCACCATTTTGGGCAAGAATGTAATACCTAAGCCCGCCATCACACATTGCTTAATAGCTTCAATACTTGCAAATTCAATCATTTGTATTGGTAGCGCACCTATCTGCTGAAGCTGTACTTCCAATTGATTGCGGTAGGAGCAACCGCTTTCTGTCAAAAGCATCGTTTCATTTGAGAGTTGCTGTACAGAAAATACCTCTCTGTCCACGTTGCTATTAGTAGGTGCACAGACAAAAACTAATTGCTCTTGAATTAGTCGCTCACGATGTAACATAGGTGTTTCTTTATATGCATCCGTAATAAATGCTATATCTAGATTGCTTGACTGTAATAAATCTTTGGCAATTTCTGTTGTATGCACAGGTTTAAAAATGATTTTGACTTGTGGATGTGCTTTCTGAAATTGTTGTAAAATACTTGGCAAACGGTACACACATTGACTTTCCTGTGCACCTATTTTTAATACCGCTTGTGCTTGTTGATTTAATACAGCTTTTTTCATATCTACATTTAAATCTAGCATTTTTTGAGCATACTGTTGTAATCGCTTGCCCCCCTCTGTAAGGGTAATACGTTTTCCAAGCCTCTCAAAAAGGACTACATCAAGCTCTTCTTCAAGCGATTTAATTTGTGCTGTAATACTCGATTGAGCATAGCCTAGTAACTGTGCAGTCTGGGTAAAACTTAACGTTTCTGATGCTGTTAAAAACGTTTGCAATTGTTTAAAATCCATCTTTCCCACCTCTAAATCGTTTTTTTCGATACATTCCATCGAAACATTCAGCTTTATCGATAATAAATATAAGTTTACACTTGTTATAGCCTAAAGAATAGAGGAGGATTATTATGAACATTACAGCTTTTATTGGAAGCTCTAGAGCCGGTAGTAATAGTGAACAACTAACTAATTATGTATTGGATGGCATAAATCATGTAAAAATAGATTTAAAAAATTTATCAATTGAACCCATTAACGATTTACGTCATGATCACAATGGCTTTCAGTTTGTAGATGATGATTATGATCAAATTATCCATGCGTTTTTAACAAGTGATCTTGTTATTTTTGCAACACCTATATATTGGTACAGCATGTCGGGAATCATGAAGAACATGGTAGATCGACTGAGTCATGCTATTCGAGATGAGCGGTTTCCACAGCTAAAAGAGAAACTACAAACTACAGAAGCCATTGTTCTTGCTGTTGGTGGTGACGATCCATATATAAAGGGTTTACCAATGATTCAACAATTCCAATATATTTTTGACTTTTTAAAGATGCCGTTCTCCTCGTATATTATCGGTGAAGCAAACAAACCTGGTGAAATTATTGATGATGAACAAGCACTGATGCAAGCATCCATATTAAATAAGAAATTAAAAGCACGTATTTAATAAACGACCTGAAAGCAGCTATGCTTTTAGGTCGTTTTTTTATATGGTCGAGAGGAAATCTTGAGGCAGCTTCAAATGTTTTTCTGTAGCGTAAGCGAAGCGGCAGCTACAAATGTTTTTCTGTAGCGTAAGCGAAGCGGCAGCTACAAAGCGCTCAGACGGAACGGAAATCCCCCTCGTTTTGCCGAAATGGATACTACTTAAATCCATTGAGATATTCTAATGTTAAGCTTCCGCTTCTACCAGAATATGTTGGAATGTTGTCACATCAAATAGCCCTGTATCTGTTAGCTTTAAAGCAGGGATAACTGGTAATGCGACAAATGAAAACGTCAATAAAAAATGAAAGTCTAGTGTTGGATTGAGCTCGTGTAGGGCGTTATGCAGACTCGCTAATTGCTTCTTCGCCTCATCTGCTGGTGCATCCGTCATTAAGCCCCCAATTGTTAATGGCATTTCCGCTAATATCTCACCATCTGCTACTATGACAAAACCACCTTGAATTTCTTGAATGCGTGACAGAGCAAGTAACATATCTTCATCATTCGTACCTACCACTAATGCATTATGCGAATCATGGGCTACAGTAGTGGCCACTGCCCCTTTTCGTAAACCAAAGCCCTTCACAATACCAAGACCTGTGGTATGCAAATTGTGATGCCGTTCAATCACTGCTAGCTTTAGTAAATCCTGTTCAACAGAAGGTACAAATACGCCATCTTTCACAGGTACATCTATTACTAAATGGTTCGTAATAAGCTGATTTGGTATAATTTCCAAAACATTCGCCTTCGCCCCTTTGTGGAATGGAATGCTAAGCATGTCCTTCGTTACATGCGGTAAATGTACAGAGCGATGAATATGTGCAGGTACAATAGGTTCAGTCCGATTCGTTAACATCGCACCGTTTTCAGCAACCTTAACACCATTTTTCCAAACTGCCTTTGCACGCATATTGTCGATGTTCTCGATTAATACAAAATCCGCCTTATAGCCCGGTGCTAAAACGCCTCGATCATTTAAACGGTAGCATTCAGCTGTATTAACAGTTGCAAGCTGAATAGCCTGCAATGGCTCCATCCCTTCCTCAACGGCCATTGCCACATCGAAATTAATGCTACCTTCATCCATTAACTCGTCAACGTATTTATCATCGGTACAAAAGCCAAAACGGCGTGCATTTGTTGCATTGACAGCAGGCAATAAATCACGTAAGTTTTTTGCTGCTGAGCCTTCGCGAATTAGTACATACATCCCTTGCTCTACACGATCAGAAGCCTCCTGTGCTGTTACACATTCATGATCTGTATGGATACCAGCAGCACGATAGCCAGTAATTTGATGACTATTTAAGCCCGCACAATGTCCATCTATAACTAAATTAGCCTGCTGTGAAAGAATAATCTTTTCAAGCATGCTGGCTTCACCATTTAATACCGCAGGAAAATCCATGACCTCCGCTAAGCCTCGAACATCTTCGTGCTTTAAAAACGGCTCTAAATCAGCAGCTGTCAGCGTTGCCCCCGCATTTTCAAAATGAGTGCCCGGAACACTAGATGGCAACATAACAAAGATATCCATATCTGCTTTTTTGGCATCTTCTAGCATAAACTGAATGCCCTCCGCACCTGCAACATTTGCTATTTCATGAGGATCTGTAATAACTGTTGTAACGCCATGCGGAATCAGTATACGGCTAAATTCTGCAGGTGTTAACATCGATGACTCTATATGTATATGTCCATCAATCAAACCAGGTACAACATATTTGCCTGCGCCATCCTCTTCGTATTTAGCTTTAAATCTATTCATTGTATCAAGCGCCACAATTTGCCCATTGTTAACGACAATATTTGCTTTTTTCCACGTCAATGTAAAAACATCTGCAATTTGTACGTTACGTAAAATAAAATCCGCCTCATTTTTCCCTTGCGATGTTAAAATATTTTGTGCAAGCTGTTGTAGTTTGTTGGTCATTCTTTGCACTCCTTTTTTCTTTTTTGAATTATCATGCATGAACACTCGTCTAAATTCAAGTTAAGACTTATTATGTAACAAAGAATATTTCTTCATTTTCGATAAATAATCAAAAAACGACCACATTTTAATGGTCGTTTGTAAATTCGAGTTCTTTAGGTGGATCTCCTTTTTTATTCATCAAGCGCATACGAATCGGCTCGATTTTTAGTGTAATCATTTCATCTTGATTACCAACGAAAATACTTGTAAAAAGTTCGGCTAACTTATTTTTTATTCCTTCCTCTAGAATTTCTGTTAGCTTTCCTTCAATTTCAACATATGTGTCACCAAAGCCTCCATTTTCGTATCCATATAATATATGTGTATACGGGTTTTTGCGAAGCTCTTCCATTTTTTCAGAATGTTTATTCGTTACTGTGTATAATACAAAATCTTCATGTTGGAATGTCATATAGCGTGAGTACGGTTTGCCATTCTCAACTGTTGCCATCGTTCCTATTTTTTCACGATTTAAAACTTCTAGTATTTCATCTCGCACAGAGGTCATATCATCTCATCCTTTCTTATCCCTACTATTCTGTCCTTATTTAGCTTACCTAATCCTATTTTTTGAAAAATGCGAATTGACAATATTCGATTCATTTTAAAATCTATTGTTATAATAATTTGTTGAACAACATGAATTTTTAGAATGAGGGTTATAATGATGAAGCAAGCATTTTTCACACGGTGTCTGTTCTTCTTAACGGGTATTTTGCTTTTATCCTTAGGTATAACATTGACAATTAAAGGTCAGATTTTCGGTGTTGGTTCATGGGATGTGTTACATATTGGACTAGCTAAAACATTGGGATTAACTATTGGTACTTGGTCCATTCTCATCGGGCTAGCCATAATAGCGTTTGATATAGTAATGACAAAGAAGTTTCCGCTCCCAGGTACATTTATAGATATGTTTTTAGCAGGAATTTTTATTGATATTTTTAACTATTTGCTTCCTGATATAGATGGTTTTTGGATGCAACTGCTTTCATATGTATGTGGCTTACTATTACTTGGCTGGGGTTGCGGTATGTATATGGTGGCAAATTTAGGGATTGGCCCTCGTGATTCATTAATGCTCTTAATGGTTCATAAGCTTGGCTGGAGTGTCACACGCTCTCGAACAACGATGGAAGTAACTGTCGCTTTAATTGGCTTTTTACTAGGTGGTCCTATCGGCGTTGGTACTGTGCTAATGGCTTTCGGACTCGGACCGATTGTACAGTTTGCTTTAACGTATAATGAAAAATTATTTATGAGATGGACTGGCGTGAAAAGCGCTGTAGTATAGGCTTACAAGACGATGCAAAAGTGCATTGTCTTTTTTTATTCGGTTGCAATATACAGTTCAACTATATATAATCGAACTATATAGTTGAACTGTATATGAGGTGAACTTGTGAAAAAACATAAATTACTCCCTTTATCTGAAACCATGCATTATATTCTACTCGCCTTACGTGAACCATTACATGGTTATGCAATGATGCAAAAAATCGAAGAAATGAGCGCTGGTAGTGTAAGGATTGCTGCTGGTACTATGTATGGCGCAATTGAAAATTTGTTGAAATATCATTGGATTTCGCCTGTAGAAACCCATGATACGAGGCGTAAGGTTTATCAAACAACAGCTGAGGGACTAGAAATACTAGCTGTCGAACAACAAAGATTACAGCGAATTTTATCTTTATATGAGGAGTCTGATGGACATGAAAAAGTTTAAAATCTTTTTTGATATCGAAAAGGAAGAGCAATGGTTAAATCATATGTTGTCCAACGGGTGGGTTTGTACAAATGTGAGTTCTAGCGGATTTTATACATTTAAAAAGACAGCTGATCTTGAACAAGTCATCCGTATTGATTATCAGCAAGATCTTCGGCGTGAAAAACGAACTAACTATAAACAGTTATATGAGGATTTTGGATGGCACTCATTAAAGGAAAAACCATACGATGGTACCTATTATTGGTTAAAAAGAAAAGATGGCAACGATGAATTATTTTCTGATAATGATTCGACAATTTCTAAATACAAACGATTAATGAAACATTCCAGCAATTGGGTAGTGCTATCTTTTATATTGTTAATGATTTTTTATTCCAATGACCATTCTTATTACTTTTTCAATATTAAAGATGCTTATTTTACGCCAGGTTTATGGGATGCAAAGGGTTTTGCTTTTCTATTTGCTTTTTTATTCGAAACACCATTTGCCATCATGCGTATTATCCCACCATGGCTATTTTTAGCAACTGGCAGCATGTACCTATTCACGTATTTCCGTTATCGCCAATCCATACAGAAACTTTTAGAATAAACTGCAAGGAGCCACTTACCAAGTGTAAGATGGCTCCTTTTTTGTTTCTATTTTTCTGAATCAGCTGGATTTTTTCCTGTAGCCTCAATTACTTCAGGGGTTCCATCTACTGTATCTTCCTGCACATTTTCAGCGGCAGGCGGAGTAATTGTCACTAATGTATAGTCATCTTCTTGTAAAATTTCAAAGGTAAACTGCTGACGAATATCTCCTACATAAAGTGATGTCCCGATGGCTACATCAGTCACATCAATCTCTATTGTTTCTGGAATTTCTGTTGGACTTACTTTTATGCGAACTTCACGATTAGGCTGTAATAGGAATCCACCATCTGCAACTCCAATAGCATTACCAGTTACCGTTACAGGAATATCAACCTCTAGTTCCTCTGCCATATTAATGGACTTGAAATCTACATGCTTAACATTACCCTTTAATGCACAGCGTTGTACTTCTGTTAACACTGCATTAATCTGTTTACCGTCTACATCTAATTGAAAAACATTTTTATTGCCGAACTGAGCTAACATTTTCGTAAATTGTCTGGCATCTAGTGATACCGCTGTTGATTCCATTTGATAGCCATATACAACGCCCGGAATAGCACCATTTTGTCTAAGTTGAGTTAATGAGGATTGACGCCCTTTATCACGCTTTTTTACGGTTAAAACAGTATTCATTGTATATTCCCCTTTCATGGAAACTAGTCTCATAAAAGGTTTTGCCCGTTCTATAGATTTTTATACATGAGCACTATGTAAAGCTTTATCTGACGTTCGCACCGGTGCTCTAGTTCTTCTATCCGTTCCATTGACTATAATTTACCGTAAAAAAAGCCGAGACGTTGTTATGCTCGGCAAAATTTATCTTCATTCTTATTTTCTGCGCGTCAGCGTAGCGTCCAGCAACAACGATTACGCTTTGACGAAATTGATACTATAATTACAATCTTCCAGCTGCACTTAAAGTCATTGCTAACATTTTAGCAAACTCTCCACGGGTAATAAATTGATTTGGTAAGAGATATGTATTAGTATCTAGAGCACCGATTGCATACAAAGTCTCAGTATGACGCAATGATTCCCCTTGGAGATAATAGGTATCCTGATAAGGTAAAATCACATACTCTTCTTCTTGTACAAAATTAACAGCTTCTAATGTTCGACCAAGCATTAAAATTGCCTGCTGGCGTGTGATTTTGCCATTTGGATCAAATATAGTTGGCGTTTTTCCGTTTATGATTCCTAGCGAATGCAACGCACCAACATAACCACTATACCAAGATTTTTTAACATCTATATCTTTGAATTGTTTTGTTTGTACTTGTTGAAAGCTAAATGCGCGAGTTAATAATGCACTAACTTGAGCACGTGTTAGGGAATCATTGACACCAAAGTTATCAGCTGATTTACCTTGAACGATGCCCCTCCTCGATAAAGTACTAATATACGAACTATACGTTGATCTTTCTATATCACGAAAATAATTAGGCGGTGAATTATCAAATTTTAATTCTGCATTATTATGAATAATAGCAATTACTCGGTCATTTAAATCTCGATAAGCAACCGGCTCCAACGCCCCTTTTTTAACAACTTGTTTTAAGACCCCATCCTGACCATTTTTAAAAATTTCCACTTCTAATGGCTGACGGTTATTGACAATATTTGCTTTAACACTAAAAATATCGCCTTTTTCTGATGCATTAAGTGTAGCACCATATGCAGAGTACACCGTCATATTTGGCGTTTTCATATGTACATAACTAGTCGGCTCTTGATAGGCATATGCCTGCATTGGAATGGCTAATGATATACTTAACAATCCAACCAATACACCCTTTGAAATTTTTCCCTTCATCTTATTTCTCCCTTCTTTCATCTAACACAAAATTGTTCTATTCAAAAACTAAACTTTAATTGTTCGAGCTTACGAACAGTTGAAGCGTAGTATAAATATTTACCTAAAAAATCGCCACTTTGTTATCTAACAACAAGTGTAAATCATGAAGCTTTTTAATTTCATATTGTGGTTGAATATCGCTTGTATTTTCTATACCACGTATATTAAACCAGCATGTATCAATACCAGCTTGTAGTCCTCCTTTAACATCAGATGTTAAGGAATCACCAATAATCAAGGTTTTATCTTTATTTATATTATCAATACGTTCAAAAACATAATCGAAAAAAGCGGGCATTGGTTTTTGATAGCCTGTTTGCTCCGAGATAAAAATTCCTTGGAAAAATTGTGCTAAATTCGCATCCTCTAGTCGTTTATTTTGGGTAATTGTTTTGCCATTTGAAACGACATATAACCCATAGTTACCTGCAAGCTGTTCAATTACTTCGTAAGCACCATCTACATAATGATGTGCCTCTTTCAAATATTTTTGAAAAATCGCCTCAAAATACTCTCCATCTACATCTAAGCCGAATTCCTTAAAAGCAATTGAAAATCGAGTGTTATGTAGCGCTTCTTTAGACAACTCACCACGTTCAAAAGCACGCCACATAGATTCATTAATCTCTTTGTAACGAGCAATCATCGTTGGCGTTACTGCAATATTTTCCTGTTTAAATAAACGGTCAAGTGCTGCATTTTCAGCTAAGTCAAAATCTAATAATGTGTCATCCACGTCAAACAATAATGTTTCATACTTAGTCATGTCAATTCCTACTTTCTTTGGTGCTGTATTACCATTTCACTCCTTCTATCATATCGTTTTTTGAGAAAAATAACAGTAAATCTATCCATCATCCTATTTTACAGAATTTTAGGAAATCTCACGGTCACTAATTCGATCCGATCCGATCCGTCGCCTTTGGATTACCTTCCGTCGATTCCGGAGTTCTTTCCGTCACTCTAAGACTTCCTTCCGTCGTTGCCGGGGTTCTTTCCGTCGCTCTAAGATTTCCTTCCGTCGGTTGACCCTGCCTTTCCGTCGCCAATAATTCAATCCGTCGTCATTGGATTACCTTCCGTCGTTGCCGGAGTTCTTTCCGTCGCTCTAAGACTTCTTTCCGTCGCTTGGCCCTGCCTTTCCGTCGCCACTAGTTCAATCCGTCTTCATTGGATTGCCTTCCGTCGTTGCCGGAGTTCTTTCCGTCGCTCTAAGACTTCCTTCCGTCGCTTGGCCCTACCTTTCCGTCGCCACTAATTCGATCCGTCGTTATTGGATTGCCTTCCGTCGTTGCCGGAGTTCTTTCCGTCGCTCTAAGACTTCTTTCCGTCGGTTGGCCCTGCCTTTCCGTCGCCAATAATTCAATCCGTCTTCATTCGATTGCCTTCCGTCGTTGCCGGAGTTCTTTCCGTCGCTCTAAGATTTCCTTCCGTCGGTTGACCCTGCCTTTCCATCGCCAATAATTCAATCCGTCTTCATTGGATTACCTTCCGTCGTTGCTGGAGTTCTTTCCGTCGCTCTAAGACTTCTTTCCGTCGCTTGGCCCTGCCTTTCCGTCGCCACTAGTTCAATCCGTCGTCATTGGATTGCCTTCCGTCGTTGCCGGAGTTCTTTCCGTCGCTCTAAGACTTCCTTCCGTCGCTTGGCCCCACCTTTCCGTCGGTTGGCCCTGCCTTTCCGTCACCAATAATTCGATCCGTCGTCATTGGATTGCCTTCCGTCGTTGCCAGAGTTCTTTCCGTCGCTCTAAGACTTCCTTCCGTCGCTTGGCCCTACCTTTCCGTCGCCACTAATTCAACCCGTCGTCATTGGATTGCCTTCCTTCGTTGCCGGAGTTCTTTCCGTCGCTCTAAGATTTCCTTCCGTTGGTTGACCCTGCCTTTCCGTCAAAGGTAAGTTGTTAAAATTTTTTCCTTCATTGAGTAACAAAAATGATCATCTTGCCAAAAAATAGCCCTTTCGATAATTTCATATTTGAAAATAACAGCGAATATGAGACAATAGAGTGCTAGAAAGGAAGATGTACCAATTATGAAGACCCTACAAAAAATTACGCCGGCCTTTGATCCATGGGAAGCGTATTTAGATGTTGAACAACATGGGCATATGACCCTATCTAATATTGAATTCACAACAACGACTCTTTGTAATATGCGCTGTGCACACTGCGCAGTTGGCTATACATTACAAACGAAAGATCCAGAAGCTTTACCAATTGAGCTAATTATAAAGCGTCTAGATGAAATCCCACACCTTAAAACAATCTCGATCACTGGTGGAGAACCGATGATGTCTAAGAAATCCGTTCAAAACTATGTATTGCCTTTATTGAAATATGCGCATGGACGTGGTGTCCGAACACAAATTAACTCCAACCTAACATTGGAACCTGAACGTTATTTACTGATTGCACCGTATTTAGATGTGCTACATATTTCACATAACTGGGGTACTATCGATGAATTCGTCGAAACAGGCTTTGCCATGATGGAGCGAAAACCGACTTATGAACAGCGTGCAGCTTTGTTCCAACGCATGATTGATAACTCAAAAATGCTAGCGGAACACGGTGTAATGGTATCAGCGGAAACTATGTTAAACAAAAAAACTTTACCTTACTTAGAGCATATCCATAACCAAATCATCAACGAAATGAAATGTGCACGCCACGAGGTGCATCCGATGTACCCTTCAGATTTTGCTAGCGCCCTTACGTCTTTATCACTTGAAGAAACGCGTGAGGCGATTCATCATCTGCTTGATATTCGAGATAAAAACACTTGGATGCTATTTGGTACGCTACCTTTCTATCCATGTAGTATGAATGAAGAAGATCAAAAGCTTCTAAAACGACTGAGAGAAGAAAAAAACGTAACGATGCGTAATGATCCAGATGGTCGCTCTCGCTTAAATGTCAATATCTTTACAGGTGATGTCATTGTAACAGACTTTGGCGACACACCTGCGCTAGGCAATATTGTGAACGACGAGTTACCAGTGATTTTCGATAAATGGATGGCAACAGATTTAGCGAAGTCACTAAACTGTCACTGTCCAGCAGTAAAATGCTTAGGCCCTAACGTTCTTGTTCAAAATATGTATTATAAAGATACGAAATTTGTTAGTGGCTCTGCTAGAGTTTAAAATGGAAAATGTCCAGTGCAAATGTATGCATTGGACAGTTTTTATAAAATATATTACTTTTACCTTAAAATTATCTATACCTTTACTATTTAGTATGTGAGATCAATTTCTATGGCTAATACTTTCACCACCATTCAATCGATAGGAGTCATTCAAACTTGCTAATTATCTTTTAAAGATTTTAATACGTATGAATTCAGACTCTTTATTCTTTCAGTCTCTTCGCTCGATAAAGCCTAATAATTCATTATTTCTTCAAACTGTTCATGCCGTTTAAGTAATTATTTCATTAACTGTATTCGCTCTTGTTTACGACCTTATTCTCTTCCCTTTTTGATTCCATCAATGTAGCGGGCTTCTTCATATACTTTAACCGAGACTGGTAAGAAAAAAACAGGGGAATTTTCATCTTTCATAAGCTAACGCTCCAATTCACGATATATGGTTGTTATGATGTTGCCATCGATCCATAAGTTTATATCAAAAAAAGCGATGTTCCGTTCCCGTACTGAACATCGCTTCTTTTTTGTTATTTTTCACAAAACTACTGATATTTCTACCTCCACAACTCTATTTTTCTCGTTGTACTGCCTTTATTCAAGATTCATAGATTTTTCGCTAGTGTAATCAAAGCTACTCTTGTCGATTAGAAGGTTTTACGTAAGTACTCTCGCGGCTAAAGCTGGGGGGTTCTTAACAATTCCTTCGCAATTAGCGTATAAGTATTCATGCGACTTTCTAGTGCATATTGATTGCAGTTTAGCATTACTTCGTCAAATCCATAAAGCTCTTGCTCTGCTACTAAAAATTCTGCAACTTCTTTCGGAGTTCCGACAAGATTGGCTTTTCGATTATTGGCGATTGTCATTTTATCCAATTCTGTAAGTGGATAATCCTTTGCTTCCTCGGGTGATATCGCTTGAATAATTTGACCCTTCATGAGATGAAGACGTGTAATATCAATCGGTTTCGCCAAATATTCCGCTTCCTCTAGCGTATCTGCAACTGTCGCTGCATAAGTAACGATAATTTGTGGCTTCTCCATGTAATCGGAAGGTATAAAGTAATCTCTATACGTATCAAATATATCCTTTGACATATTGCCAGTGAAAAATTGTGCATATGAATAACCTACACCAAACCGACCTGCCTGCATAGCGCTTTGACCACTTGACCCAAGTAACCAAGCTTCAGGTAATTGGATATTCGCTGGTGCAGCAATTACTTGATCATAGACATCTTCCCCTGTTTTTTGATTATTCATCAGTTTTAATATTATTTCGAGCTTATCGTATTGCTCTGTAAATCGTTGTCTCCGTCCCTCTGCTAGTGCATAAATAGAGGCATGATCACCACCAGGAGCTCTGCCAACGCCAAAATCAATACGATTTGGCGCCAAGCCACTTAATGTTTTAAAAACCTCGGCCAACTTATATGGCGAATAGTGCATCATCATAACGCCTCCAGTACCGATTCGAAGACGTTTTGTTTTTGCTGCTAAGAAAGCGGCTGTAACTTCGGGAGCTGAACTTGCCAGTGAATGACTATTATGATGCTCTGCTAACCACATACGATGATAGCCAAGCTCTTCACCTAAAAGCGCTATTTGTTCTGTACGCTGAAAGGCTTCCTCAGCAGTATGATCTTTAGGAATAGGCATTTGATCTAAAATACTTAATCTCATTAAAAACACCCTCTCTGTCTAAACACTCCCCTCTACTGTAATATAGGAAGATCTTTTTACAAAGCAAAAAACCTTACTCATAGGCTAGCCGCTTTGAATGCCATGTTTCATAAACCATGCCAATAAGCAACCGGGTTTGTACGGGACTCAATACGACATCATTAAATTTCATTGCATATGCAGTAAATTTCTTTGTTTGTTCATCCACCACGAACTGTAAAATGGCATGCCCTTTCTCACCTTCAAATGTAATATCACCCGATAATTCGACAACATGTTCACCTGTTTTTGCTTGATAATACCGCCAATACGGTTCAAAAAATGCGTAATTAAATGCATTACGAACAGATACATCTGAAAAATTCCCCAAATATCCTTCTTTTACTATATCGATATATTCATTATCAGTTATATCTTTTTTGGCATTATATACATATCCGACAAGTAGCCCCATAAACACAACGCAAATAAATACTCTTATATGATTCCCTAAACTCAAATGCAATCACGTCCCCTTTACGCAAAAAACATTATCACCTACATATTACATTAAAAAATACACACAAAGTAGAATATTTTTGATTTTTATAGAATTTTAAAATATTTAAAAATATCTAATTGTCAAAATTAATAGAGAAATACTATTTAAGCTATTTACAGTCCCGTTTCATTTCGCTACTATCAAATTATTATTATAGAAAAGAGATGACCACCGTGCCTTTCGATTTAGATGTAAACATTTTACTCATTCTTATTTTTTTTGGCTTTCTAGCAGCATTTATTGATTCTGTTGTAGGAGGCGGCGGACTTATTTCATTACCCGCACTTATGTTTGTTGGTCTTCCACCATCTGCAGCCGTGGCTACCAATAAATTAGCGGGCACTATGGGGTCATTAACGAGCACCATAACATTTTATCGCTCTGGAAAATTGGATATTAAAGCTGTTTATAAATTGTTCCCCTTCGTTTTTATAGGTTCCATGCTTGGTGCATGGATTGTCCATCTTTTGGACCCAAGCGTTCTAAAGCCGCTAATGCTTGTCATGCTAGCAGCTGTGGCTATTTATACTATTTTCAAAAAAGACTGGGGTAGCGTTTCTACCTATAAAAATCTGACGCCTAAACGTTACACATTTTTCGTAGTGATCATTACCTTAATTGGCTTCTATGATGGCTTTTTAGGGCCAGGGACAGGCTCGTTTCTACTGTTTGCCTTTTTAATAGTTGGCTTTGACTTTTTAAAATCAGCAGGCAATGCAAAGTTTTTGAATTTCGGAAGTAATATCGCCGCCCTTCTTATGTTTATATACTTAGGGCAAATAAATTATGCCTATGGTTTACCAATGGGACTTGCACAAATTGCTGGCGCTATCGTTGGTTCTAAATTTGCCATTAAACGTGGTAGCGGATATGTACGTAATTTATTTATCGTTGTGACAATTCTATTACTGTTAAAAAATACATATGACTATTTTTCATGATTCTTTATATCTTTAAAAACAAAATAAAGCGGTGCAATTATATGAATTGCACCGCTTTATTGGTTTTGTATATATGTTGTTTTACAATGGTCAATTCTCAATTTTTGAAGAGGCCATTTTTGTCGTTTATCGATAATATTGACTTTTATTTTTTTCTTTTACAGATACTCTTAGCTTCCAAAGCTCTTTAGCTAACTGAAATACTTCTTCATCATTCCCATCTTCAATCGCTACTTTTCTTGCTTTTAATAGAGCATTTGCAGCAGGCGATAGCTCAGGGCAATCCAGTACCCATTTTTTATAATCTTCTATAAAAGGTGCTGTATCACTCCAAACATAATTATGTTTTAAAAATGCAGCACCAACTGTATTTCTATTAAGCTCTTGTTTATAACGAAACAGCTCTTTATCATCGTTACCTAATAGTACTATTTGCTTTCCATCTATAAATACAAGTGAAATATCTTCCTTTTTTAAGATGGTTTCATCATCTCTAAGTTTTAACATAACTTTCTCATCGTAAATAGTCATTTCTAAGCTTTCATGAAAAGAAAATAATGTCACCATAATTCCCGCAAACAATCCAAGAACCATTGTGATAAAACCTACCCATGCTCCATTATAAGATGCAACTAGATTTAAAGGCCCTTGAAAGGGTACCCATGGTAAAGTAACAGCCCACTTAGCAATACTTGGAAGGAACCAACCAAGCACTAAACCGAGTAGTGGGAAACCAAGCCACAAGATCACTTTATCGGCTTTGGAAAAATTCAACAATGTATAATTATTATCCAAACTTTTATTCATCATTTCACCTTTATTTATTTAATATTAGGTAAATAATAACACTAGATTAATATACTGTCAAAACGATTTAACATCCTCCTAAAAATCTCCAACATTCTCCAACAGTTATTTCAATAATTTCAGAAGCTGTACTTCCTGTTTCAAATAAAGACTGCTCAACGACACTTCCAATTACACCCAACTCATTTTTCCCCTTTCTTAGCACTAGCAAAAGGTTTATAATTTGCTATGATTTTTGGACAAATTAACATGGACGTTAAAGTGTAACTTTCATCTGCGGAGGTTTTCTTTATTCCCACAGATTGTTAGTCTTCACTATAGGGTTTTACGGATAATTAATGCTAGATAAATTACTAATTATTTTCCTTTGATGGTAAAAAAATAAGATAATTTTTTTATACTATCAACTTTTTTTCCCCTTTCACACGTCTAGTAGTTGTATACAATTTGAAAATGTTATAAAGGAGCTTCTTTGGACATGAAAACAAGAAATGCATTTCAACATGAAGAGGAGTTTGTCCAGTTAATTCGTGAACAGAAAGAGCGTTTTTATTTGCTCGCGTATAGCTATACGAAAAATGAACAGGACGCACTTGATGTCGTACAAGACAGTATTCAAAAAGCAATGCTTTCTCTAGATCGACTAGAAAATGTCGAGTATATGAAAAGCTGGTTTTACAAAATCGTCGTACGTACATCTATAGATTTTTTACGTAAGCATAAACGCTTACAAGTAACAGATGATGATACATTGCAATATTTAACACCTGCACAAGAGGACGTCTACGAAAACGTTGATTTAGAGCATGCGTTAGAAGACTTACCCGTAATGTACCGTGAAGTTGTTATTTTACATTATTTCGAAGATTTAAAACTCGCTGATGTTGCAAATATTCTTAACATTAAGCTGAGTACTGCTAAATCACGTCTTTATAAAGCGCTAAAACTATTGAAAATACAGTTGGAAGATGTGAAGGGAGAAACAGCACATGGATGAAAAATTAAAAGAATTAGAAAAACAATATAATGAGGTATCTATTCCAAAGGAGCTTGATTTTGTGGTTGAAAACGCATTAAAACAAGGTAAAAAGAACAGAAAAAAAAGAGCACCACAATGGTTACTTGGATCTGCGGCAGCTGCAATGCTTTTTACAGCTGGTTTAAATGTCAGTCCTGCAATGGCACGAACACTTTCAGATATTCCTGTTGTTGGCAGTGTCGTAAAAGTCTTAACTTGGACTGAATATGAAGTAAAAGAAGAGACATACGATGCAAACATTAAAGTACCTTCTATTGAAAACTTAGAAAATAAAGATCTTGCTAATGCTTTAAATGAGAAATACCGTTCAGAAGGTAAAGCTCTATATAATGACTTTATTGCCGAAGTTGGTGATTTAAAGGCTAACGGTGGCGGCCATTTAGGTGTAGATAGTGGCTACGACGTAAAAACAGATAATGACCAAATCTTGTCGATTGGTCGTTACACTGTCAATACAGTAGGATCCTCTTCTACAACGATGCACTACGATACGATTGATAAACAAAATGAAATTTTAATTACACTGCCAATGCTATTTAAAGACGATAATTATATTAAAACGATCAGCGATAACATTATCGAACAGATGCGCAAACAAGCCGCTTCCGACTCAGATAAAGTATACTGGGTAAAAGGTGCTGGGCTACCAGATGAAGAGGTTACGGACAACTTTACAGCTATTAAAGCAGACCAGCAATTTTATATTTCTGATAAAGGTAAACTTGTGATTTCCTTTGATAAATATGAAGTGGCACCAGGCTATATGGGCGTAGTAGAATTCGAAATCCCAACAGATGTCCTTAAAAAGGATCTTGTTAGCTCTAATTACATTCATTAATCATCTGCAATAAAGTAAATTTTAATCCGTGGGGGTTTTCTATACCCACGGGTTATTAATTTCACCAATCCGGCTTTTACGGGCAGTAAGTCTCCCACCTCAGTTCTTAATGTGGGGAGACTTACTGCCCTTTAAGTATTTCTATAAAAAATTTTTTCATGAACTAGTCCGGAATCGGCTTTAACTTCTAAATGACTCGAAACCGCTTTCACCTCACCACCTTTAAAGTTGGGAACTTCTGTAGCTGACGTTTTGCTTTCGTTACCAACTGCTGCAAGAAGTTAAAATTCTCTTTTCAGAGTAGTTTGTCATACTTATAATCCCCTCACTTTTTGTCTAAGCTAAAATGTATCAATTAACGTTAGAGGGTTTTTATATGAAAGGCGTAGGATCGATTAGTATTTTACATGTTGTCTTTTTATCTATGACTGTTATTGGCTTAAAAAATCACGTGACAATTATTCCCCCAATACTCGAAGTTGTAGGGAGAGATGGTTGGGCATCTGTATTAATGGCTACTGTTATTATATTCTTCTGGCTATTTCTTTTAGTTTATATTCAAAAAAAGACGAATCAAGAACCTATTAGAGATTGGTTAGATGGGAAAATCGGGAAAATAGGCTCAACGATTGTCATCTACATTATCGTTATTTATTTACTCATTCTAGCTGCTTTTACAATGGTTGAAACATTGCAATGGGTAAACACAACGTTTTTACCTGAAACACCGGTTATTATATTATTACTTATTTATACAATTCTTTGTATTTTACTCGTTACAACTAGCTTACAAACCATTGTTATGTTAAATGTCTTTGTATTATTTGGTGTAGTAGTCTTTGGTTTTTTTGTAGCATTTACAAATATACAGGTAAAAGAATATGAGTTATTACGTCCATTTTTTGAGCATGGATTCCAACCCGTTATTAAAGGGATGGTTTACCCGGCATCAGGATTTATTGAATTAATCATACTGTTATTTTTACAGCACCAATTTAAAGATCGTCTTCGTTGGTATCATTTTGGCATCATACTTTTCATTTTAATGGGGCTTACTTTAGGTCCACTCCTTGGAGCAATTGCAGAATTCGGTCCTACCGAAGCCGCAAAGCAAAGATATCCTGCCTACGAGGAATGGGGACTAGTTTCAATTGGTCGCTATATTGAGCATCTTGACTTTTTCTCAATATACCAATGGCTTACAGGTACATTTATACGAGTTAGCTTCCTCTTATATGTTATAGCGGATTTATTGAAAATGACTGGGGCCCCAAAGCAAATATGGAGAATGATAGGTCCACCCTTCTTTCTACTTTGTCTACCGCTAATTATTTTAAATGAAAACATATTTTTGAAGGTGAAAGGGAACTATATATTAACAGTAACTTTAATTTTCTTTTTTCTTCTGTCAATTTTTTTCGTACTAGTTGCGTTCTTTTCGGGAAAGTCTCCCCAAAAAAAGAAATCTGAAAAACAACAGATGGAAAGTGGTGAATCATAATGCCTCAGCAGGAGAAGGCGATAGATCTAAACACCTTAAAAAAACTATTTCAAAAATCAGCAGATATTCAATTTCAGGAATATACATTTAATCAAAAAAAGGTTCAATTCATTACCTGTGATGCAATGATAGACCAGCAAATGCTCAATGAAGTCATTGTTCGGCGTGTTCAGTACCTTTATGACAATTTAGCTGATACAACCTTTGAAGATAATATTACACAGCAACTTCATGTTCCGACTCTTCAAAAAATCAAAGATAAAGAAGAAGCCATTACCTTTGTATATACTGGTTTCCTTCTGCTTTATTTTGAAGAGGAAGAACTTTTATATGCTAGTAATATTGCTAAAAAGCCTAATCGAAATCCTGAAGAAACGAGGATGGAAGTTCTCGTTAAGGGACCAAGGGATAACTTTATTGAAGACATCCGGGTCAACATTGCACTATTACGAAAACGTTTACCTACGAATTCTTTTTGTGTAGAAAAAATGGAGTTAGGCAAACGTTCAAAAACAAGCGTGGCTATTCTTTATTTTGATGATATTGTCGATATGGATATTTTACACGGAATTAAAAAACAACTGACAGCTGTAGATACAGATATTGTCTTTAGTGGAGATATATTAATGGAGCGAATTAATAAAAACTCCAAGCTTTTCCCAAAATTCGATTACACAGGACGACCCGATTATGCTATTCAGGCTCTAATTAGAGGACGCTTTCTTATTTTCGTCGATGGTGTAGCATATGGCATTATCACACCGGTTAATTTATTTTTATTATTAAAATCCGCTGAGGATAATGAATATCCCATCGTTTTCAGTTCTATAGAACGACTTTTGAGGATCGTTGGCATTTTAATCGGTTTGCTATTGCCTGCATTTTGGCTCTCTTTGACGACCTATCATCAAAATCAGCTACCATTCCAGCTTTTAGCAACCGTCGTCCAATCAAAAACAGGTTTACCTCTCCCTTCCTCACTCGAAATGCTAATCATGCTACTTATGTTTGAATTGTTTCGAGAAGCCGGCTTACGTCTGCCTTCTGTTATTGGTGGTACGATAAGTGTAGTTGGAGGTTTAATTATAGGTGATGCAGCCATTCGCGCTGGTGTGACAAGTCCAGAAATGATTGTCGTTATAGCGATCTCTACAATTGCATCATTTACTCTTGTGAACCAATCTCTTGTCACAACCATCAGTATATTGCGTATTGCGTTCATTCTTGCCAGCGCTTTCTTTGGTTTATTTGGCTTTTTCATCTCACTTTACTTTACACTTCTTTACTTATGTAACATCCGAATTTACGGTTATTCTTACATGAACCTTGCAACAGATTTAAATTGGACAACTATTAAAAAATCGATCTTCCGCTTATCACCAAAAGGCTATGCCGAGCGTAATAAAGCACTTGCACCCCAAGATAACACTCGTACATCTAAAAACAGGAAGAAGCAATGAAGAAAAAAATTATTATATTATCAAGCTTAGCTACTTCACTCCTTCTTTCAGGATGTTGGGATGTTTATGAAGCTCAAAGAATGTATTATGTAGATGGTCTTGGTATTGATTATAAAGATGGTCAGTATGTAATATACATGCAATTAATTAACTTCACCAATGTTGCAAAATTCGAGTATCCTAATCCTCAAAAAACAGTACAGACTGAGGTTGGACACTCTAAAGGAAAAACAATGGAAGAAGCACTTTATAAATTATTTCAATCCGTCGACCAAAAAGTGTTTTGGGGGCATATGACATTTATAATTTTCTCCGAGGAAGCGATGAAAAATAAAAATGCCCTCTCCGTTATAGACACTGTATTGCGGTATAGGGAAACAAGGTATCAAATATGGACCTATTGTACACAAGATTCTATAAAAGACATCCTTCTTCTAACGCCGATTTTGAATACATCTCTAATATCATCAAAGCTTAGTACTCCTTTAGATACAGCCGATAAAGAAATATTCGTCGAGCCCGTTAATTTTCGAAATTTAGTTATTAGCTTAAATGATCCAAATCACGAAATTGGTATCCCTTATGTAACGATCAGTAAAAACTGGGAAACTGCAGAGCAACAAGGTCAGGAAACTGCCTTAACAGGAGTCGGGGTACTTTCTAAAAGTGGGTTTAAAGGCTTTATTAAGAATGATGCCGCAAGAGGCATGCAATGGATGCATAATAGAACGCACCGAGGTGAAATAACGTTTAAAATAGAGGGTGACGAAACAGATTATTTGACAGCAACATTGGAAAAAATAAAAGTAGCTATTGAACCACTAGTTAAAAATGATCAAGTAACATTTGATATCCATGTAAAAATAAATGCAATTTTAAATGGTTTCAAAAACAATATTTCAGAAGATGAAATAAGAAAAAAGATTATAAAAGAAGTGAAAAAAGAAATTCGAACAACGTATAAAGAAGCATTAGCGAAAGATATTGATATTTATCGCCTTTCTGAACAGCTATACCGAAAAAATGTGAAAGTATGGAAAAAGATAGAGAAAGACGGGAAGATTCCATTAACACCTAGTTCTATTAGGAAATTAGAAATAGACGTTAACCAAGTAAATACTGGCCGTAAAACATTTACGGGAACATTTAATGAGTAGGCTAAAAGTATCCCCTTAAATGTGAATAATTATTTAAGAGGATATTTTATTTTGGATTAAATATATTTATTCATTTTCACATTCCAATTTATCTTGCTATTCCTGAAGGAGTCACCAAGTCGTTAATTTTTTTTATCCAATCCACAAAAAAATATTTAAATAGCCTTCCCTGGCAATAACCGTCAAAACATTTAACATATCTTCACATTTTCATTTGCAATTGATGATTAGCATGCTATAATTCATGTATAAAGAATTGAATAGCTTTTGACAATTATGTCAAAGGGGAGTAGCTAGCAGATGTAAACAAAGCATCTGATTTCACATTCGTCATTACATGGTTATTTACCATCGGGTGTGAAGGCATATCTTGGCGTACAGATATTCTGTGCAACAACCAATTAATTAGCTTAGCAAGACCTTTGCCTATTTTTTAGGCAGAGGTCTTTTTATTTTGCCTAAAATAGCAAAGAATAAGTTAAAAGCAATTTATTCATTTCTGTTCAAAGTACAAAGGAGGAAATACATTTGGAGGCAATTTTACTAGAATACGCATGGGTCCTTGTCGTATTAATTGTATTAGAAGGTTTATTAGCAGCCGATAACGCCGTAGTTATGGCCGTTATGGTTAAGCATTTACCAAAAGATCAACAGCAAAAAGCATTGCTATATGGTTTAGTGGGTGCATTTGTTTTTCGCTTTGCGGCACTATTTCTTATTACAACGCTCGTTAACTTTTGGCAAATCCAAGCTCTAGGTGCTGCCTATTTATTAATTATGTCAACGAAGCATATTTATGATTCCCGAAAAGCCAAACAAAATCCCGAGGAAACGCAGGACAATAAAAAACAATCTGGCTTCTGGATGACCGTACTAAAGGTTGAGTTTGCTGATATTGCCTTTGCCATAGATTCAATATTAGCTGCTGTCGCTATTGCTGTTACACTACCTCATATCGGAAATTTCGATGTTGGCGGCATTAATGCTGGGCAATTCGCTGTGATGTTTTTAGGTGGTATTATCGGTGTGATTATGATGCGTTTTGCTGCTCGTTGGTTCGTGAAAATACTCGATAATTATCCATCACTTGAAACAGCTGCCTTCTTAATCGTTGGTTGGGTTGGTGTAAAGCTGGCTGTTTTAACTTTAGCACACGAAAAACTAGGTATAATCCCACATGAATTTCCACACTCAACAGTTTGGAAGGCCATTTTCTGGATTGTCTTAGTTGCAATTGCCCTTGGTGGCTATTTAGTTGGTGTGAAAAACCAAAGGAAAAATGTAAAATAATGCCTAAAACAATACCCGGTCTAGCGAAGGCCGGGTATTGTTTGTATGATCAAATCCCGGATACTTGGTAACCAGTCATCACTACATGATGATAATAATACATATTTTTTTATAGTTGAATCTTTTTCAATGTTGATTCGTATGTTACTATATAAAAGTTATTTTACAAAAGAAAGGATTTTTCTATATGGCGTATGCTAAAAATCAAAACTTAAATAAGATCTTAAAACACTTTGCTTTTATGTGGGTATTAACCGTTGTCGGAATGTACATAGCAACATTATTACCTCCTGCAATTGTCATGCCAATATCCATTATTGCGCTTGTACTTCTTATCATTGTTATCTTTGTACGTAACCTGAAGCTTGCTAATTCCATTATGTATACAATCCCCTTTTTAATGGGAATTTTACTATTTTGGACAACACAATTTTACATTGTAGAGCTAGGGCAACAACTTGTTTTACTTGTTTTCGTAGCGACTGTAGCTATTTTTATTGTACTAGCACTGATAGGTATGATGATGAATAAAGACATCTCCAATTGGGGAAGCTATTTATTCACCGTATTAATCGTCGTTATTGTATTTTCATTAGCCTTTATGTTTTTCCCTGTTAGCAACTTGGTCGCATTAATTATCGCAGGAATTACTGTACTACTTTTTAGTCTCTATACGGTTTATGACTTTAACCGAATCCGACATAATCACGTTTCAGATGCTGAAGTAGTAGGCATGGCTTTAAATCTATACTTAGATTTCATTAATTTATTTGTCAATCTTTTAGAGGTCATTTGGCGTTTAAAAAATGAATTTGATTAAATTTCCTAATTGAGAATAAAAATCAATTAAATTGCCACACTGCCCTTCTTCGCTGTATACTAAAAGAGATGCAGCAGGTATTTACTGCAAAGGGAGGAAAACTTTTATGTTATCTGAAAAACTACACACAGCACTAAACGAGCAAATGAATTTTGAATTTTACTCTGCGCATGCTTATATGGCGATGGCGGCATATTGCACAGATCAAGATTACGATGGCTTTGCCAACTTCTTTTTAGTACAGGCTGAAGAAGAGCGCTTCCATGCGATGAAATTTTATAATTTCCTAAGCGATATGGGCTACCGTGCAACAATCCATGGCTTCGATAGCCCAGATAATCATTTCGAGTCTATTTTACATGCCTTCAAAACGGCCCTTTCACACGAGAAGGAAGTGACTCGCCGTATTTATAATCTATCGGATATCGCTTTAGACGAACGCGAGCACGCGACAATGGCTTTCTTAAAATGGTTCATTGACGAGCAAGTGGAGGAAGAATCAACATTCGACACGTTAATTCGTAAAATTGAACGTATTGAAAATGATTCTAATGCCATCTTTATGCTTGACGCTGAATTAGCGACACGTTCATTTACACCAGATGCTGAAGCTTAAAATTTACTAGTAAATTGAGTCATTTTTTATTCCTCCTCAATGTTTTAGTCTTACTAACATTTACGCAGGAAGAATAAAAATGACTCTTTTTTTAACATAGTTATATAGACTATTCAAAGGTACCACTATTTCTCTTTTTCTTATTTATTTCGGCACCGAAATTCTACCTCTATTTCACTGGAATATCAACTGTTTGAGTTCCATCTAAAAAGTTTTCATAATGTGAGAAATAGATGCGAACTGGGTTGACGACTCCCTTCATGTTATATGTTTCGGTTTGTTCGATTACGTATTCATCAGGTCTATGATAACTTGCTGAATTACTATAAACAGTTTCGCCATTTGCATCTATGGCTGTACCAAGTAAACCGATATTTTTATTTTCATAAGAAGTTGGAACATTTATTGTTACCATGTGTTTATTAACTTGAACTTTTAAGCCTGGGAGAGGTGGTTTCGATAGAACTTTCTTTTGGTTAAAATCTACCTCTATAAAATCTTGCCCTTTCGGTAATGCTTTTACTTTTCCAATGGATAGGGTCAACTTTTTGGGCTCTCTAAAATAATTACTTTGCATAAAGAATGTTTCTTCTTCATCTAGTAGATTACCTGTAGCTGTTAAGCCATTATTGATTGTCGTCCATTCCTCCCCTTTTTCATCCAATAGACGAATATCATCAAATCCTAAAATACGCTGATCATTATGTGGATCGAGAGCGATTGTAACACCTGTACGGAGCGGTGAAATAGATACAGACTTGATGGTGATTTGCTGACCTTCAAAGCTCATTTTTTCATTCAATACATAGGACTTTGTTTTCGCTATTGGCTTTTTAAGTGAGAATGGGATCGTAAACTCTGTTTGTTTTTCATCTGTAAATTGTATATATAGTTCAAAATTAGCATTGTCATAATTTATAGGATTTTTAAAGGAAGCCACAAATTTATCTTCAATCAAAGATGTTTCTTTTTCGCTATACCAACTGTAACTTATTCCAGCGGGTAATACCTCACCATTTAGACGGAGCTCCATTTTCTTGGTTGCTAAATCATGAACATCGAACGGTGCCGAAAATATATAAGGCAATATCATACCTGTTTCATCAGCAATAACTCCTTGAAGTGTAAATGATACACCGTTTTTTGTTTGTGACAGTCCTAGTTCCTCATAATAGTTGTTATGGAGTATATCTTTGACCCCTTTATCAAACGTAATCATCTCTACTAACGGCGCAAAGCCTGGGATTTTTGCGATGGTACTTGCAAAAGCTGGAGATACACGGATAGACGTTACAAAAAGTAACAGCAATGCACAAGTAACAGCAATGCTTTTCCATATTCGGTGTCGATTACGCTTTTCTTTTTGGAAGCGTATGACACTTTTCCGATGCGACTCTTCTAAATGCTCATGTGGTATATCAATTTTCGCTAGTTCTTTGACAAAAATATCATAATCATGCTTTTCTAGCTGTTTCATCTATAGCTCTCCCTTCTCCTTAAAATATAGTTTTAGCTTTTTCAATGCCGCATGTAACCTTGACTTCACAGTTCCTTCTGGAATATTTTGAAGTCTAGCGATATCTTGATTTTTATAATCTTGAAAATATTTTAGAAAAATAAGCTCTTGCTGCTCTTTTGGTAGCTTTGTAATGATATCTGTCATTTCAAAGCGCTCATAATTGGGGGCATTATCACTGATTTCTATGTCTTCCTGCAATTCAAGACGTCTGCTTCTTTCACGCATATCATGGCAAATATTGAGTAAAATTCGGACAAGCCACGTACTAAAATAATCTGGTTCTTTTATGGTATGTATCTTTTTTAGGCTTCGATATGTAGCTTCTTGTATTGCTTCGATGGCATCGTGTTCATTTCTTAAATAAGCAAATGCCATACGGTACATCGTCTGTTCATATTGTTTTATTAGATGTAAAAATGCATCTTCGTCCCCAGCTATCGCACGCTTCACCAATCCTTGTTCATCCATCACATACACCCCCCTTCTACTTATTAGACAGTCAAGCTGACATTTTCGTTCGATTTATTTTTAATTATTTAATCAATTGTAACAAATTTCATTTTCATTTATATTCTGTATGTATTACTTCATAGAATTTAAAAAAGGGCTTCTTTGATTGTTGCTATTAAAACATAAAAACAGAGTTAATCTAGAATCAACTCTGTTTTTATGTTTTTCTTAAATTGAATATTCACCAAAGTACTCCGTTAGCTGAATAACTCTCCTCTGTAATAAACGTTTCTAATTAGGTTCTTTTTCGTCTTTCTCATTAAGTTTTCTTACAAACTCAATACACCTTTACTCAGAAGCCCCAAACATAATAAATTTTTATGGTGCTTGTCTCAAGGATGGAATGTTAGCTCCTCCGCTCATCAAATTGAACTCCATATAAGTTCCTGCGGGTCTCGTCTAATATTCTATATCCACAACAAGGACAAGTATATTTCATATAATCTCTTCGCTCTTTTTTAACCAAATCTTATCATACTTCTTATTGAACTAAACTACTTCAATAAGAAAAACGGTTCCTATAATAATTTTAATTTTTCGAAACTTTAGTATTCATCGTGAACTAGATACATATTTGTCAAAGTAATATTCAAATATCTTATAAATGACTTGTACTTCACTAATATTTATCTTAAGAAGATTTTCAACATCTATTACTTGAATTTCTTCTAAACCTTGACTGTATTTGGAATTTTCATAAGCATTAAGCAGGTCATAAAAAAATTCACAATGGATTGAACAATGGGAACCGTCACTATACCATCCAGCACTAAAAAGAAAACTTGCCCAAGATATTTGACGTTGTTTATATTTTAAAAATAAACAAGCCAAGTAGAAATCATTTAATTCAGGGAAATTTTCAAAGGGTTCCGAATTTGCAAATTCCTTTACAATTCTTTCTGCACCGTTTTGAAATTTTGTTAATGAAAGTTCTATAATCCAATAAGGAGGGCTTTCAGATTTATCTATAATTTCATCACAAAATAATAAATAGTGCTTATATGTTATTAAGCCAGCTTCAAGCATCTCCCCCATTTTCCAAGCAAGAGATTTGTTCAAATTAATTTGCAATACTATCCCTCCCCTTTAGTTTCTTTAAAATTCTATACTAACATCATTTTAACAATAACTCACTACTGTTGCTTAACTAAACTGCACTGTTTGTTGAATTTAAAATATATACTAACCACCCCCATGTTATTTATTAACATATAATTACAAATAAAAAATACAATAAAAAGGGTTTATGTTTATGGGGTTTGTATTTGAATCTGAAAATTCAGGTGATTATTTACTTGAATTAGATGTGGTTGATTACTCAAATTCAATTATTAAAGAAAAAATTGAGGAATTTTTTAACTTAACTAAAACAGAAACTGCTTTTGAATTTGTACGTGATGAAATATCACATTCTTGGGATATTCAAGGGGAAAAAGTTACTTGTCACGCCTTAGATGTATTGAAGTATAAACAAAGGTATTTGTATGAAAAATCAAACCTTTTAGCAGCATTATTACGCTCGCAAGGAATTCAAACGAATTTCTGTTATCAGCATTTAATGTTGTTTGATACACCAGAAAAAGGATATTCGATTCACGCTTTGAATACTGTATATTTAAAGTCCAATAAAAGTAACTATGATTAAATGCTTGAGGAAACAAAATGAGTCTTAATGAAGAGGATTATTCTATTATTTTTGCAAAAACCAAACAATAAAACCATTGCTGTATTAAAGGAGCATACTGATGCTTTGGAAACATTATTTACCTGAAAGTATTTAATTATTTCACTAACAGGGACTTTAATCATTGAGAAAGCTCCTAAAAAAAGAGAAACGCCCACAATTCAACGTTTCTCGTATCTTCGTTATAGTAGATGAGGTTCTCGAACTTCTCCATCAAACGCAGCTCGATATATCGAATAGATATCTTCTCGCTTAAGCGGCATCGGACTACGTGCTAGAATTCTTGTTTGCTTTGTCGCATCATCCGTTAGTTGTTCCAGTGCTGTTTCAGGTATATTAAATCCTTGTAATGTGGACGGAATATTAACGTCCTGCACAAGTTGCTTCAATGCATCTACACATTTATAGGAAGCCTCTTCTTGCGATAAATACGCAGATGAAATACCCATTGCATCTAAAATATCTTTCATACGTTTTTCGCAACTTTGACGAATATAGCCCATGACATATGGTAGTAGCACTGCGTTGGAATCTCCATGAGCAATATGGAACTGGCCACCAAGTGGATAAGCTAAAGCGTGTACTCCTGCAACACCAGCATTAAAAAAGGCTAAGCCTGCCAAATAACTACCATAACTCATATCCGAGCGTGCCTGCTTATTTTGACCGTCATGCACTGCAGTTCGAATGGAGCCACTAATTAATTTTATAGCTTGTAGTGCAAGTGCATCAGTTACTTCGTTGGCATTTACAGAAACATAGGCCTCTATTGCATGTGTTAAAGCATCTACGCCTGTAGCAGCGGTCACTTTGGGTGGTAAGGAAATCGTTAACGCAGGGTCTATAATGGAGACATCTGCTAATAAGTAATCATGTGTCACAACATCCTTCGTCGTTTCAAGTGACAGTACTGAAATATTTGTCACTTCTGAGCCTGTTCCAGATGTAGTCGGAATTAAAATTTTAGGTAACCCTTTATTTTCAAGGGTTTTTGTTCCTGTTAAATTTAAGTAATCTGCCACTTTCCCATCATGTGTTGCTAAAACCGCGGCAAGTTTCGCTAAGTCTAATGCACTTCCTCCCCCTAAACCAATCACTAAATCAAAATGATGTTTTCTAGTAAAATCAACTAGTTTTTCACCAATTGCGAGCGGTGGCTCTGGGGCAATATCGGTATAAATAGTTGTATCGTACCCATTTTCGAGTAAAGGCTTTTCAAGATGATCTGTTAAACCTAACTCTTTTAAAAATGGATCTGTGATGATTAAAATATTATTTGCTTTCAATTTTTCTACTTCCGGTAGTAGCTGACTCAAACAACCCCAGCCTGTATAACTCGCAGGAGTAAAGGTTAATTTATGCATAATTGTTCTACTCCTATCTATTCATAATTCGATTTTCTAAATGACTTACATTGGACTGAGTCATGGCCAAACCACACATGCGAATTTGTTTCATTTGCTAATCTTCTAATTCGTTCAACTGTAGAATTATAGCCAACAGAATTATAAAGTATACAAGGTGCCTTGATAGGTGATGCTCTACAAATTCATTTGGCTGGTTTGGATGATCAATCGTTGCAGGGTTATGCATGGCAATCCATTCGCATTGTTCTATTATCCATAACATACAATTTCGGGTGCTGTTTGATTATATTCATTTACAACCATCCCCATTTCCGAATCATTTATAACTCGACATAATTGTAGCTGTCGCTACTTAAAACATTTGTAGCTGTCGCTTTGCTTTCGCTACTTAAAACATTTGTAGCTGTCGCGTTGCTTTCGCTACTTAAAACATTTGTAGCTGTCGCTTTGCTTTCGCTACTTAAAACATTTGTAGCTGTCGCTTTGCTTTCGCTACTTAAAACATTTGCTACTGAAAGAAGTTAATTGTTATTCCAAACCACTAACTTCATTTCTGTCATTTCCTCAACTGCATATTTGATGCCTTCTCGACCTGTTCCACTTTCTTTAATGCCGCCATATGGCATATGGTCAACACGGTATGTTGGAACGTCATTAATAATGACGCCTCCTACTTGTAATTTCTTTGAAGCATTAAAGGCCATCTCGATTGAAGGTGTAAATATGCCTGCCTGTAAGCCGTAATGTGAATCATTGACAGCATCAATGGCTTCTTCTATGGAAGAAACAGGATTGACAATTACAACAGGTGCAAATATTTCTTCACAAGATACACGGCTTTGAGAGGATACATTATATAATACTGTTGGAAGTAAAATATTATTGTCAATACGACCACCTGTCAGTACTTCGGCACCTTCTGCTACCGCTTCTTCTATCCATGTAACAGCACGCTGTTGCTCCGTTTCTGAAATCATCATCGCTAAATCCGTTGTTACATCTAAAGGGTCCCCTATTGTTAGCTGTTCTATTTTTGCTTTTAGTTTTTCTAAAAATACATTCATCATATTTTCTTTTACATATATACGCTGTAGGGAGATGCAAACTTGACCTTGATTTGAAAAAGCCCCCATTACAATTCGGTCCATAATCTTATCGAGTTGAATCCCTTCATCAACAATAACACCTGTATTCGAACCAAGTTCTAATGTGACTTTCTTTAAGCCAGCGCGATTGCGGAGGGAAATACCTACAGCAGGACTTCCGGTAAATGTAATCATCTTTACTTTTGGATGTGCTAAAAAGGCATCTCCTACTAGTTTTCCTTGCCCAGTTACTAAGTTAAATGCACCCGCTGGTAATTTTGTTTGTGCCAATAATTGTGCTAAAAAATGAGCAGATAACGCTGTTTGGGTTGCAGGCTTCAAAACAATCGTATTTCCAGCTGCTAATGCGGGTCCAACTTTATGGGCTACTAAATTTTGCGGAAAATTAAAAGGTGTAATAGCCGCAATAACGCCCAATGGCTCTCGAATGGTATAACCAAATCTACCCTCTCCACTTTTAGATGCATCCATCGGAATCATTTCACCAGATAGCCGCTTTGCTTCTTCTGCTGCAAATTTGTAAGTTTCAATCGTTCGATCAATCTCAGCATAGGCATATTTTAACGGCTTCGCTGATTCTAGTGAAATAATTCTAGCTGCCTCTTCTCGATTTTCGGCAAATAGATCCGATAATTGTTCTAAAATTTCTGCTCTTTGAAATGCTGTTAATGCTGCCATTTCGGCTTCTGCTGCATGAGCACTTTCAATTGCATGCTGTACATCATCTTCAGTGGCCATAGCAAATTGAGCAATGACCTCTTTTGAGTAGGGAGCTTGAATTTCCATAAATTCCTCTGCCATTTGCCATTGTCCATTAATAAATAAGCTCTTTTTCAAGACCTTACTCACTCCTCTCTTCGAATGGTTACGTATTCATTTCTGAAAATAAAAAAATGAATACGTAACCATTTTAGCTTTAAAAAATAAACTGAGGCATCAGTTTATTTTTTTACTTGTTGTATTTCTCGGGAAAAGTTTAACAGATTCTGTTTGTTGGATGCAAGCACTTTTTTTCTCCATTACCTCAAATAATTTTTCAATAGCAATAAATCCGAGGTTTTTTTCGGATTCTAAACCTACTGTTGTTAAAGCAATTGAATGGTGCTTACTGAGCTCCACATTATCAATACCAATAACATTAAAATCTTGGGGAACATGAAAGCCCCTCTCTAAGCAAAGGTTTAAAATTTCAATAGCAATTGCATCTGTTGCGGCACAAATAGCGGTAGGCCTAGTAGGAAGCTTTAGTATTTCCTCAAATATTCGTTCAATATCATCTTTTTTCGTATTTGTAAAAAATGCTGGCACTGTATTTATATCTATAGCGCTGTCCTTTAAAGCATTTTTAAAGCCATTGTACCTTTCAAAAAAAGTACTGATTTCGTGTGGACCGCCAATCCAGCATATGTCACGATGACCTAAAGATAAAATATGATTCGTCGCTATATAACCAGCTTCCACATTATCAATTTCTACAAAATACCTGTTTTCTCGATGCTTGCGATTATACATGATAAAAGGTATGCCTAGTTTTTCAAGCTTAAAAAATAAGTCATCTTCATATAACATTGACGATAAAATAATCGCATCAGCCCTAGTTTCCAAAACAGAATTATAAATAGAATTTAAATCATCTTCCGTACCAAAATAAACATTTACTTTATAGCCCCGAGCATTAACATAATTAACGATTGCAGTAGTTGTATCGACAAAAAAAGGATTATGTAAAGGCCCTGATATCAAAGTAATAATGCCAGTTTTTTTCTGTACAAGTGATCTTGCAATATCATTTGGAATATAATTTAAATCCTCAATTGCCCGCATCACTTTTTTAACAGTTTTCGGCTTTACGAGTTCAGGAGTATTTAACACTCTTGAAACCGTTGTTTGAGAGACACCCGCATATTTAGCCACATCTTTTGAAGATACCAAAAAACCACCCACTTCATCTTTGTAAGCCTATTTTATACCATTAAAGAAATAATGTTAATAGATAAGAGTAAATGCAAGTACTTTCTATTATTAGGGATTTTTCCGATTTTTTCGCTCATAAGGCTTAACGGCTTCGCTAGCTTTAAAATTATAAACGGGTGTAATCACTTTTATTATATCTGCAGTTTCCTCAAGAACAGATGTAATTTCTGACATCGGCTTATAGGCCATTGGGGCTTCATCTAATGTTTCTTCATTTACGGATGTTGTCCAAATTCCTTGCATCGTTTCTTTAAAATCTTCCATGTTTAGTGCTTCTTTTGCAGCACGGCGAGAATACATTCTCCCTGCCCCATGTGGTGCTGAGTAATTCCAATCTGCATTCCCTTTCCCCATACAAATGAGTGAGCCATCTCGCATATTCATAGGAATAACGAGCTTCTCCCCTTTATTTGCTCGAACGGCTCCTTTTCTTAACGTCATTGTTTCTGTATCAATATAGTTATGGATCGTATCGAATGTTTCGTTAAAACGCCAGTTCATATGCTTGGAGATTGTTTCGGCAATTGTCCAACGATTCATCCGAGCATATTGCTGAGCAATTTTCATATCGTGTATATAATCATGGAAATACTCACCCTCTAAATAAGCTAAATCTTTTGGTACAATAGGATTTTGCTCTTTAAAAGCTTTAATCATCGTTTGAATTTCTTTTTCGCGCCCCTGATATTTCAGCTCGGCAATTTTTTCTTTTAAATCTTCTTGTTGTAATGTTTCATAGGCTCTTTTTTGATGCCAATTCGCTACCTTAGCTCCGACATATCGCGACCCAGTATGGATAAGTAAGTAATGTGTGCCTGCTTCGTCTTTGGCAAGCTCGATAAAATGATTGCCTCCCCCAAGTGTACCAAGCGATAAATTCGTATAGTCATCTTTTAAACCACTTGCTACAAACTGTCTCCCCTCGAATTCAACAAAATGACGTGCAGAAGATACTTCCTGATGGATATTCTGTCCGCTTGGTATATGTGCTCGAATTGTAGCATCAAGTTTCGAAAAATCGATATCCGCCTCATTTAACTCTGCTACAAATACACCACAGCCTACATCAACGCCTACAAGATTAGGCACTACACGATTTTGCAGTTGAATTGTTGTGCCAATAACACAACCCTTCCCTGCATGATAATCTGGCATAATCCGTACTTTTGTTCCTGCCATAAAGGCTTGATTTGCCAATTCTTTAATTTGATCAATAGCTGATTGTAAGGCTGTATTTGAATAAATTTTCGCTTCAGTAAAACGTCCTTTAATTTGAATCATGTTTATCCCTCCTACTATCAATACGAAAATCGTCATATTCGGTTCCAATTTTCTCCAAATAACCCATTTGTAAAAAACAAGAAATACATAAAAATGTTCTAAAATTACAAAATAATTTTAGAACATTTCTTTTAACATTTATTCTTCATATTGAATATCTAATTTTTTCGGTATTTCTGGTATATCGTTTGATTTTACATCTACTTCTGTTAAAGCTAACGTATGTAATGGATATTTTTTCTGAACATCGAAAGGAATTGCAATGCTCTCCATTTTATTGTTCATTTGACTACGTGCAAGTAGCCCATTATTTGTCAGATCAATGCTTATAATACTGTTAATCGTTTCTTTTAGCATGACAATATCTTTTTCTTTTAACGGCATTTGTTCGTCCATTAAAAATGGTTGAATATTTTCTTTAATATAGCCCTGCGCCTCAATTAAACAAGAAAATTCATTTAATTTATTTGCGTATAACTTTAATTGACGCTTTTCTTTTGAACGTTGGCGATTTAGCTCTTGCACTTTTTGCTCAATACGTTCCAAACGTTTTTTCGTTAACTCCATAAGATAACTTTGTATTGAATAAAGGGACTGAAGCATCGTTGCCTCCGCTTCTTGCACTTTTTCATATTGTGCAATACAAACAACTTGCTGCTCATTTAACTTGTTGACACGTTCCTTGAAAAATCCATTTTGTGTATGCTGACCAAAAATAGCTTTCATAAGGCCTTTTCCGTGAATTTTTTTATGCTGAGCGTCCAATCGATCATATTCACGTATATAATCGCTATGCATATTACGGTATTCCCGTAACATTTGTTGATATAAAACAGCTTTTTCTGTAAAGCTTTCCACAATTTCATCCTGAAAATAATCATTTTGTGAAATGGTTTGTAAAAGTTGGTATAATGTTTGAACATTTTTAAATACGTTGGCAACCTGCTCGTATTCTTGCTCATATTCAGTTACAATCGCTAAATCACGTTGATAGCGTGAAAATTCGTATTGTGTATCGCCTGCATACTTTTCAATGTTCTCAACTGCAGATTGGAATGGATCTCTTTGTGGAATAACAGTTAATTCGAAGCGGAATCGTTCAAGCCATTGCAAGAAGCGAATTAAAATGCCATACGTTTTCTTATCACTATTTTCTGCAACACGATGAATTTCTGAAATTAATTGCTCATACTGACTTTTCTCCCAAAGCTCATCACTATTAGTCTGTTTAGCTACAATTGCTTCTCTTGCAGAGATAGCAACAAAATCACTTATTAAATGCCCAATTCGTTCCCTCTCAGCATTAATAAACGCCTGTGTATTTTCATTTGAATCTATAGCATTGATTACACAAAGAGGCTCAACACCTTTGTTTTTTAGCGTTTCCATCAATAATATTTCAGGATAAATAGCCATTGAACCTGAGCGTAATACCCAAAAGATTTCGTCAACACGGTTCATCAATGCTTCTGGGAAGTAGGCCATTTCCCCTCCTCCAGCTTCCAATGAAACCGAATCAATAATTGTTACTGATTTTAATAAATCGTTTTTCAAATATACTTCTAAGTAATCTAAATGTTCTCGTAGTATTTGAGATGCAAAAGTATCGCTAGTTGTCAATAATTCTAGCTTGCTCATATCAAATATTGCTACAACGCCATCTAAAAAATACGCCTTTATTTCTTCATGTTCACCGTATCGCAAAAATGTATTTACCCCTGTTGGATGCTGATCACTAACAGGCAAAACTTGACGTCCTAAAAGTCCATTTACAAGTGTTGTTTTTCCAACACGCTCTTTCCCAACAATAAGAATCATCGTTTCGTTGTTAGCATCTTGAATGATACGATTTAAATGTTTTGCTGTATCTTTTACATAAGTATTTTGTACAATAATGCCATGTAATTGTCGCAAATGATCGACAAGCTGTGGCAAAATATTATTCGCTGAGGCTGTATATTCGATCGGAACATTATCAATATTTGTCATCCCCAAAACCTCTTTTCGTATGTATCTAAAGTTATTATAAATGAAAATATTCATTTATTAATATATAGTACTAAGAAATAATGACAAAAAAGGACAATATACTTAAATGCAAACGTCACAAATAGGTAATAAATCTTACATTTTTAAACAAGTTATCTCAGATACTATTACTCATTCAGACTAAAAGAAATAAAAATTATTATGATAAATTCGTAAGAGAGTTAGTCTTCCCTTCATTCTTCCATTCCAGCCATACGTGAGTAAACTGCTCCAAGTGTTGGCATTCCACCTTGTGCACCGAATTTCTCCACTGATAATGAAGCTGCAATATTTGCGAAATACACTGCCTGATCCAATGATTGCCCTTCTGCTAAAGCATAAGCGAGTGCACCGTTAAACGTATCACCTGCACCTGTTGTATCTACTACTTTCGTCAAATAGCCCGGAACATGAATAGGATACTCACCATCAAAATAGCGTGCGCCATCACTACCTAGCGTAATAATCATTTTATTAGGATACTTTTCTATTATTTGTTCTACATTATCTCCAAAAATTTCTGCACACTCCGTTTCATTTGGGGTGATATAGGCAATATCCTCCATCCATTGCACATCAAAATTAGCCGCTGGTGCAGGATTTAATAAAACAGGTACATTCGCTTCTTTACAAAGTTTTATTGCATAAGCGGTCGTTTCTGTTGGGATTTCTAGCTGCATAATTACCATTTGACTTTTTTGAATGATTTCTTTCGCTGCCTCTATATGCGCAGGCTTTAACTCATAATTTGCCCCTGGTACTACTATGATACGGTTATCATTATTGTAGATTAAAATATTAGCAATCCCAGTTGGTGCCGATACGCTTGTAATAGCTTCAGTTTGAACATGCTCTTGCTGTAAAACATTGCACAATGTTTCGCCAAAACTATCGGAACCTACGCAGCCTATCATTGTGACTTCACTTCCAAGACGTGCTGCAGCAATTGCCTGATTAGCCCCTTTTCCTCCTGGAATCGTTTGAAAATCTGTACCAAGGATCGTTTCACCCTGCTTCGGAAAAACCCCCATTTGTACAACTAAATCCATATTTATACTACCTATAACTGTAATCATCTTTTGACCTACCTTCCATCTTATTTTTCCATTTTAACTGAGAAAACAGTAGAAAGACAGGCCATTTACATTTGAAAATTATGGGGTACTAATCTTCTTACTCAATATTCTGCAATGCAGTTTTTCAGCACCCTTTAACGTAGCGGCAGCAACAGATGGTTTTTGTTCGAAAGCGCAGTGCAACGTAGCGGCAGCGGCAGGATGCGGTCACCCAGTCTTTGCCACAGGACGTGGCGCTATTCGAATAGAGTTCCTCTATTTCAGCGGACGTTTTGACACTCGCTAAATGAGGTTAAAGTTTTCCTAATAAACCTTTCCTTGCCTCTAATTCAATTTTCCTATCACAATCATCACAGGAAAACTTCCCGTCCATATTTTCTTTATATAGTTTATATTTCCTTGTGCCTTCTACGACTTCAAATATTTTCTTACAAAAAATACAATGCACCTTATAGCTAATCATGATACTTCCTCCTTTAACCCGATGTAGTTTTTCGGGGAATATAGTACAAAATATAATGAGAGCGACAATAAAATACTTATAATACCAAAAATAATTGCCGTCATTTGAAGTGTAAATAATTCTGCAAACAGACCTAATAGTAAAGTAAAGGAGATTTGTAAAATATTTTGAAAAATACTAGAAATACTACCGAATCTCCCCATCATTTCAGGTAGTACATTTTGCTGATAAAACGTCTCATAACCAGTATTACTAAATGCCATAAAAAAGCCTAAAAAAACAAAACTTACAAAGGCCAAAACACTCGATGTCGAGGCATAAAAAGCTGTATAAAACAGCATTGTCAGCAACAAGCCAAAAGCCATATATGACCGAGTGGACCTTTTTTTGGCGAAGCTTGCAGCAACCATTCCACCTACAATTGCTCCGGCTCCTGCACTACTCACAAAAACTCCATATAAGCTATCGGATAAAGCCAAATCCTGCTTTATAAAGGTTGTTTCCTGAGAATCAAGCGCAAATGCAATCATTAATGTACTTTGAAACAGTAAATAAATCGTTATAAATAATGAATGTTGTCGAATGAAAGCTATCACCGCTAGGTAGTCACTTTTTAATATTTGCCAAGTAATACGTTGCCGTGAAGTTTCCTTCACATCATCTACATCAGGTAATAAGTATATGATCAAAGCACAACCAAAAAATGTAAAGCTGTTAAACCAAATCGTAATTGTTGTATTAAAAAGCATGATGAGGACTCCTGCAAGTGCTGGACCAACTAAAAACGAGCCTGAATTGAACGTGCCAAGAATTGCGTTGAATCGTTGTCTATCTTCTGAGGGAACAAGCTTTGTAATATAATATGTACTGCTCGGCCCAAAGAAACTACTCGCTATGTTCGCTAAAAATAACAGCATATAGATAAGCCAAATAGATTCCATAAACGGCATACAAAAAACAATGCAACCTCGTATAATATCAGTTGCAATCATCAACTTGCGTTTATTCATACGATCAATGAAAGAGCCTGCTACCAAACTTGTTAAAACTCTTGCTATTGGTCCGACAATAAAAATTCCAGCCATCGCTGCAGGCGATTGCGTTAAATGCCATATTAATAAATTTAGCGCAACAAGGTAAATCCAGTTCCCTAAATTAGAAAAACCTAAGCCACCAATTAACAAGCTGTATTTTCGAAGGATTTTCATTTTTATAGTTCCCCCTCGCTTTTACTTAAAAGCTTTTCTTGTAAATGTTTAACTGACTCACCACCAATCATTAATTAATTTCCGTTCCAACTTATAGACACGAGATACGTTTTTTCATTGCTAACTTATAGCGTCGTGACAACAAACTGGGTGTCATTCCATTTATTTCCCATAACTCTATTTATATATTATCAAAATATTACTTCAATTTGTTGCGTTTTTTAAATAAACATTCAAATAACTAAAGTCGCTTTTTATTAGAACTATCATTTACAAAGCTATGCGTTCTGCCTGCTACCTGAGCCGTTTCCCCTTCACTCAAGGCGACCCCTTCTTTAAGCAACAAAAAAACTGAAGACAACAAATCCGTCTTCAGTCAAAGGGTAAGTCCTCAATCTATTAAAATACAATACGTTCTGCTTCGTAAGTAGCAATATGTTCTTCGTATTTAAAGGTTAGCGCAATTTCATCCCAACCGTTCAGCAATGTTTCTTTATAATAAGGATCAATGCTAAATTTATAAATTGCACCATCTTCACCCGTTACTGTTTGTGCTTCTAGATTGACTTCCATCGTATACGGAATTTCTAAGCCTTTAGCTAGAACTTCATCACACTCTGCTGTAGTTAGTTTGATTGGTAAAATACCATTTTTGAAGCAGTTATTATGGAAAATATCTGCGAATGATGGTGCAATTACGACATTGAAGCCATAGTCTAGGATAGCCCACGGTGCATGTTCACGGGATGAACCACAGCCGAAGTTATCTTGTGCTATTAAAATTTTAGAGTTTTTATATTCGGGTTTGTTTAATACAAAATCCTTAATTTCATTGCCCTCTCCATCAAAGCGCCAATGGTAAAATAAATACTGACCAAAACCTGTACGCTCAATACGCTTTAAAAACTCTTTCGAAATAATTTGGTCTGTATCGACATTTTTACGATCGAGTGGTGTTATTACACTATTTACGATATTAATTGGTTCCATTTACAATCATCCCTTCCGTGTAAATAGCATTTACACAGTTTCCTTTACGAATTCACGTACATCCACAAAGTGGCCAGCAATTGCTGCAGCTGCTGCCATTGGCGGTGATACTAAGTGCGTACGAGAACCAGCTCCTTGGCGTCCTTCAAAGTTACGATTTGATGTTGATGCACAGCGTTCACCAGCCGGTACTACATCATCATTCATTGCCAGACACATTGAGCAACCTGTCTCACGCCATTCAAAGCCAGCATCTGTAAAGATTTTATCTAATCCTTCTGCTTCTGCTTGTTTTTTTGTCGAATAGGAGCCTGGCACAACGATCGCTGTTACATTTTCATGTACCTTACGCCCTTCGATGACATTTGCAGCTGCACGTAAATCACTAATGCGTGAGTTTGTGCAAGAACCGATAAATACGTGTTGAATATCGATTGAAGTTAATGGTTGACCTTCCTCTAAGCCCATGTAGGCTAGTGCTTTGCGAAGAGCAGCTTTATCTGACTCATCCTCATACTCTGATTGTGTTGGTACATTACTTGAAACACCTGAACCCATTGACGGATTCGTTCCCCAAGTGATGATTGGCTCAATTTCTTCTGCTTGAATAATACGAACTGTATCATACGTTGCATCTTCATCGGATGCTAAGCTTAACCAATAATTTGCTGCTTCCTCAAACTTTTCTCCTTGTGGCGCATGCTTGCGACCACGAATATAGTCAACAGTCGTTTGGTCAGGAGAAATTAGCCCTGCCTTTGCACCCGCTTCGATTGACATATTACAAATTGTCATCCGTTCTTCCATAGAAAGCTTATGGATAGCCTCTCCAGTGAATTCCACAATATGTCCAGTGCCGACACCGATACCGAATTTCGATATAATTGCTAAAATAATATCTTTGGCAGCAACACCTACCGGAAGCTCACCTTCTACACGAATTTCCATTGTTTTCGGCTTGTTTTGCCATAGAGTTTGTGTTGACAATACATGTTCTACCTCTGATGTTCCAATACCGAAAGCAATCGCTCCGAACGCACCATGTGTAGACGTATGGGAATCACCACAGACAATCGTTTTACCAGGCTGCGTTAAACCTAGCTCAGGTCCAATTACGTGAACAATCCCTTGGTCAGGATGCCCCATTCCTGCAAGTTCAACGCCAAATTCCTCAGCATTTTTAGCTAACGTTTCGATTTGGTTACGCGCAATCGAATCATGAATCGTTGGTAGATTTTTTGTAGGTACGTTATGATCCATTGTTGCAAAGCTTAAATCTGGGCGACGTACTTGACGGCCATTCAATCTTAGACCTTCAAAGGCTTGTGGGGAAGTTACTTCATGAATTAAATGGAGATCAATATATAACAGGTCCGGTTTGCCCTCTTCCTGATAAACGACATGTTTATCCCAAATCTTTTCAATTATATTTTTGCCCATTATCTTCACCTATTTCTTTAAATGTATGTTGTCATAATGCTTTCTGAAACAAAGCTTGTATCTATCTCGTTAATGACTTTATCTGTCCATTCATTCGTCGAAAGTATACGGCTACCATCACGTGCAAGATCTGCTGTGAAATAGCCATCATCAAATACTGCACTTACAGCACGTTCGATTTCTGCAGCCTCTTCTTTTAAGCCAAATGAATATTGTAGCATCATGGCCACTGAAAGAATGGTTGCGGCAGGGTTTGCTACACCTTGACCTGCAATTTCTGGTGCTGAGCCATGTACTGGTTCATATAGACCAAAATTATCTCCGCGAATAGAAGCAGATGGTAGAACGCCTAAAGAACCTGTAATAACAGATGCTTCATCACTTAAAATATCTCCAAACATATTTTCAGTAACGACTACATCATAATAACTAGGGTTTGTAATTAATTTCATAGCAACTGAATCTACTAAATTGTGTTCTACTTGCACATCTGGATACTCTTTTTTCTTCGCTTCTACAACTTCGCGCCATAAACGACTTGTTTCAAGTACATTCGCTTTATCAACAGAGCATAATTTGCCTCCACGTAAACGTGCTAATTCAAAGGCATTTTCAACGATACGTTCAACTTCAGCAGTTGAGTAAACAGTTGTATCTATCGCGCCATTCTCAGTACGCATACGTGGTTCCCCGAAGTATACGCCGCCTGTTAATTCACGTACAATCATTAAATCGACGTTTTCGGCTACTTCACGCTTTAATGGCGAAGCATCTAGTAAACTCGGGAACGCCTTTACTGGACGTAGATTTGCGAATAAATCAAAATGTTTGCGAATGCGTAATAATCCTTTTTCTGGACGTAATTCCGGTGGATTATTATCCCACTTCGGACCACCAACGGCTCCCAGTATAACTGCGTCACTCTTTTCACACATCTCAATTGTTTCATCTGGTAGTGGATTATTGTGTTGGTCGATGGCAGCGCCTCCGATTGTTGCATAACTTAAATGGAATGTATGGTTGAATCGCTTACCAATCACCTGCAATACACGTACAGCAGAAGCAACAACCTCTGGCCCTATTCCGTCACCAGGAAGTACTGTAATTTTTTTCTCCATCGTCAAAACACCTTTCTTTGTATAGCGTTGAACTATACTAAATTTGCAATACGATTTACCGCCTCAAAGTCACCTGGTGACGAAGCAGGAAAACCTGCTTCAATAATTGTCACTCCTAGGCGCTCTAGTTGCTTGGCGATTTCAATCTTCTCTGCTGTGTTTAGATTAATACCAGCAGATTGTTCGCCGTCGCGAAGTGTTGTATCGAAAATATCAGTTTTTCGTACTTGTAGCCACTTCTCTTACAACCTTTTCTTTACCTTCGTTGATGAATGGCATCATAGCACGTAATTTAGCACCAACTTCTTCGATTTGGTGGTTTGCACCAGCTTCTTTGAATTTTGTATATTCTGGACGACCGTTTTCATTTTCTTGAATCCAACGGCGAGCGAATGTACCATCTTGAATATCCGTTAATACATCTTTCATACGAGCTTTAACGGAGTCATCGATAATGCGCGGGCCCGCAACATAGTCGCCCCACTCTGCTGTATCTGATACTGAGTAACGCATCGTTGCCATTCCACCCTCAAACATCAGGTCGACAATTAATTTTAGTTCGTGAAGTGTTTCAAAGTATGCAAGCTCTGGCTGGTAGCCTGCTTCTACTAAAGTTTCAAATCCTGCTCGAACTAATTGTGTTGCACCGCCACAAAGTACAGCTTGCTCACCGAATAAATCCGTTTCAGTTTCTTCTTTGAATGTTGTTTCAAGTAAACCGCCACGAGCTGCACCGATTCCTTTACCGTATGCAAGAGCTAAATCTTTTGCTTGACCAGTTGCATCTTGATGAATTGCGAATAAACCTGGTACACCAGCACCTTCTTGGAATTGACGACGAACTAAGTGTCCTGGACCTTTCGGAGCAACTAAAAATACGTCTACATCTGCTGGTGGTGTAATTTGACCGAAATGAATGTTAAAGCCGTGTGCAAACATAAGTGCTTTACCCGCTTCAAGATGTGGAGCAATTTCAGCTTCATATACTGCTTTTTGACGCTCATCTGGAAGTAAAATCTGGATAACATCTGCTTCTTGCGCTGCTTCCGCAACAGTCTTTACATCTATTCCATCCGCTTTTGCTGCATCGAATGATCCGCCTGGACGAACTCCTACAACTACATCAAATCCTGATTCTTTAAGATTTAAGGCATGTGCATGACCTTGTGAACCATAACCGATGATTGCGATTTTCTTTCCTTTTAATACTTCCTCGTTGATGTTTTGTTCATAGTACATAGTAGCCATTGTTTTTTCCTCCTAATTTTGGGTTTGTTTTTTTCAACCTCAGATGCAAGGAAGCCAACAAGGGCTATGCATCCAAAGCTGTGAATTTTATATGCAAACTATTTTAAAATAGAGAGCTGCGCATTTGAGATTTTTTGTGTTTCACGAACAGATGCTGTAGCCCCTGTACGCGTTAATTCTTTAATACCATAAGGTCGAATTAGTTCAATAAAGGCATCAATCTTATCTGGATCTCCTACTACTTGATAGGTGACAACGTTTTTCGCTGTATCAATAATTTGAGGACGGAATGGTTCCACTATTGAATTCATTTCTAGTCGTAAGTTTGGTGGTGAAATTACCTTCACAAGCGCTAACTCGCGTAGCACGATTGATTTATCTGTAATATCATTGACCTTTAATACATCAATTTGCTTCGATAATTGCTTCACTAGCTGTTCAATTTTACGCTCATCCTCAACGTTTACAACAAAAGTCATTTTCGAAAAGTTTGGTTGCTCTGTATGACCAACTGTAATTGATTCAATATTAAATTGACGCTTCATAAGTAAGCCTGTTACACGATTTAACACACCGCTTTGGTTAATCACTGTTACTGTAATTACTCGTTTCAATTCTTTTTCACCCCAATCATTTCATGTAGGCCTTTGCCTGGTGCTACCATTGGATAAACACATTGGCTCTGTTTTACACGACAATCAATTAATACTGGCTCATCGGAAAGTAGTGCCTCACGGAAAATACTTTCCGCTTCATCGATTGTGTTTATTCGGTAGCCTTTAAGACCATATGCATCCGCTAATTTAACAAAATCTGGTTGGATCGGCATTAAGGAAGATGAATAACGCTCCTCATAAAATGTTTCTTGCCATTGGCGTACCATTCCTAGACAGCTATTATTTAAAATCACTACTTTTACCGGTAAGTTGAATTCTTGTAGTATGGAAAGCTCTTGCGCAGTCATTTGGAATCCTGCATCACCTACAATGGAAACAACTTTTTTGTCTGGCTTCGCAAACTGGGCGCCAATTGCAGCTGGGAAGCCGAAGCCCATCGTACCAAGTCCACCAGACGTTACCCATCCGTGATCATTGTTTAAGCGATAATATTGCGCAGCCCACATTTGATGCTGTCCAACATCTGTAGTGACAATTGCGTCACCTTCAGTAATTTTATGCACAAGCTCTAGTGCTTCCTGCGGTAAAATCTCTTTGTCCCCTGGCTCCTTGCTGTACCATAATGGATATTCTTTGGCATGGTTATTTAAGTACGCTAGCCATTCAGTTGTATTAGGACCATCAAAGTCCTTTTTCAATAATGCTTTTAATGCTTCTTTGGCATCTGCAACGATTGGAATATCTGTCGGCACGTTTTTTCCAATTTCCGCTGGATCAATATCGATGTGTATAATTGTTGCATTTGGAGCAAATGTTGCTAAATTACCAGTTAAACGGTCATCAAAGCGAGCTCCGATATTCAACAGTAAATCTGATTTTGTAATAGCTGTGTTCGCTGTTGCAGTTCCATGCATTCCTGCCATACCTATGAATAATTCATGCTCTCCATGAATTGAACCTAGTCCTAATAGCGTGTTTGCTACTGGAATTCGATATTTTTCAGCGAATGCTGTTAGCTCTTCTTTAGCATCTGCAAAGAGGACACCAGCTCCAGCTAAAATGATTGGATTTTTGGCCAGTGAAATCGCCTGAATAGCCTTTTGAACTTGTAAATAATTCGGTTTGTATGTTGGCTGATAACCCGGTAAATAGATTTCATCAGGAGCCTGTGGTGGATTCTCCACATCAAATAGCATTTGAGAAACGTTTTTCGGGAAATCCACTACAACAGGACCCTTCCGACCAGTGCTGGCAATATGGAAAGCCTCTTTAACAATACGCGGGATATCGTTAACATCCTGTACCTGGTAATTGTGTTTCGTAATGGGTGTCGTAATGCCCATAATGTCCGCTTCTTGGAAAGCATCTGTACCAATCACAGAAGTTGAAACTTGACCAGTGAATACAACTAATGGGATGGAATCAATCATTGCATCAGCTATACCAGTTACTAAGTTTGTTGCCCCTGGACCGCTTGTCGCAATAACAACACCTGTTTTATTGGAAACACGCGCATAACCTTCCGCTGCATGGATTGCACCTTGTTCATGTCTAGTTAAAATATGACGAATTGGATTTTTATACATCGCATCATAGATTGGTAATACCGCTCCACCTGGGTAACCAAAAACAATTTCAACACCTTGTTCATGCAGTGCTTGCACTAATACGTCAGCACCATCTTTCGCTTGATAGGTTTGTTCAGCTTTTGCCGTTGTTGCTAATTCTTCTTTCTCATTGATAGAAACGTTCGTGCTCATCAATATGCCTCCTTCTTATCATTCAATTTCACATCAGTCATGTGCATCATTGAAATATTACAAACCGGCTATCTCCTTGAAAAGAGATGACAGGCTGTTTTAAGTCCTAAAAAAATAAAAAGCCTTTTTCTCCACACGCAAAGAATTACCTTACGTAGGGATGAAAAAGACTTTCCATGGTACCACCCTTTTTTATAGCAAATAATTGCTACCTCGTGAATAAATAGTAGCATTTATGCACCAACGCGAAATCTTTCGCATCCAATACGGTGTCATAAATTATTTATTCATTAATAACGAGCACTTTCGATTATGCCCGGAGCTATCTAATGGCGAACACGCGTTTAATAGCTCACTCAGAGGGGATGTCGGATCTAGTTGTATTGCCGGCTTCCAGCACGACCGGCTCTCTGGTAATACAAGGCTCTAGAACCTTTAACCTCATCAACGCTTTATCTTTATCAATTGTGCCTTGGCATAATTGCGTCTGGAATCGGCTTTGTGCTTGCACAAAGAACTCCTTTCCGATTCCATGACATCCGCCGGAGGCTTTAACTTCTGAAAGAAGTTAAATTTTCATAACGCCACCTGTAGAGGCGCTTGTTACTAATTTTGAATATCTTGCTAGCCAACCGCGCTTAATTTTCGGTTCAAATTCCGGTAGTTTTGTACGACGTTCAGCTAATATTTCATCTGAAACTTCTAAATTGATAGTACGATTTGGTAGATCAATCGTAATAATGTCACCATTCTCTACTAAAGCGATTGGACCGCCTTCTGCTGCCTCTGGTGAAATATGGCCGATTGAAATACCACGAGATGCACCTGAGAAACGTCCATCTGTAATTAACGCAACTTTTGTGCCAAGACCGCGTCCTTGAATCGCAGACGTTGGTGCAAGCATTTCAGGCATCCCTGGGCCACCTTTTGGTCCTTCGTAGCGAATGACGACTACATGCCCCTCTTTAACTGTCCCGTTATCAATATTTTCCTGTGCGGCTTCTTGTGAATCAAAGACGATTGCTTCGCCTCTGAATACTTTAATAGAAGGGGCTACAGCTCCTACTTTAATAACAGAACCATCTGGCGCAATATTACCAAATAACACTGATAAACCACCAACTGGGCTATATGGATTGTCTTTCGTACGAATAACTTCAGCATTTGTAATATGATAATCTTTTACAAGCTCACCCATTGTTACACCTGCAACTGTTGGTCGATCTGGGTGAATGGCACCTGGGATAGATGCTAATTCATTAATAATGGCACTAACGCCACCTGCTTTATTAATATCATCCATTGAAATATCTGAAGCAGGCATGATTTTCGCTAGATATGGCACACGTTCTGCCACTTTATTTATATCTTCAATGTTATAATCGATTTCAGCTTCATTGGCGATTGCTAATGTATGAAGGACTGTATTTGTCGAGCCCCCCATCGCCATATCAAGTGCAAATGCATCATCAATTGCTTCTTTAGTAATAATGTCACGAGGTTTGATGTCCTCTTTAATCATACGGACTAATTGTTTAGCAGCTTCTTTAATAAGCTTATGGCGCTCTTCAGAAGTAGCTACGATTGTTCCATTACCTGGTAAAGCTACCCCTAGCATTTCCATTAAGCAGTTCATAGAGTTTGCAGTAAACATTCCTGAACATGAACCACATGTTGGGCATGCATTGTTTTCAATATCTAACAGCTCTTCAGCTGACATTTTGCCTGATTTATGAGCCCCTACACCTTCAAAAACGGATGTTAACGACAATTGCTTGCCAGTAACAGAAGTTCCTGCCTCCATTGGACCACCAGATACGAAAATGGACGGTACATTAGTACGAACTGCTGCCATTAACATTCCCGGTGTAATTTTGTCACAGTTAGGAATATAAAATACGCCATCGAACCAGTGTGCATTAATAACAGTTTCAGCAGAATCTGCGATAATTTCACGACTCGGTAAAGAATAACGCATCCCAATGTGACCCATTGCAATACCATCATCTACACCGATTGTATTAAATTCGAATGGAATACCACCCGCTTCAATGATGGCCTCTTTGACTACATCAGCAAATGTACGTAAATGAACGTGACCTGGTATAATGTCGATATATGAATTACAAACACCAATAAATGGCTTACCTAAATCTTTCGCTTTTACTTTGCCTGTTGCATATAAAAGACTTCGATGTGGCGCACGATCTACGCCTACTTTAATCATGTCACTTCTCATTTTAAACGCCCCTCATTTACCTCATTTATTGCTATGTTCGTTGCTATATACGAAATGTTCTGTCTATTCCATTTTTACGTATATGTTAATCTGTTAGAAGATTACTAACTGCTGTAACGAACGTTTTAAATTGTTGTAATCATAGTACGAAAAAAAGGTCTAGTCAACAGTATTTTTAGAATTGTTTGAACAATTTAAATAATACATAAAATTTGAAATCGTTTTCATGCTGATTAAGTGTCATTTTTATCTCGCTTTGAAGAATATTTTGACATTTTGTTCAAATTTTATTTTTTTAAATAATCTATCAATAACGTTGTCAAATCCTCCAAAAGTGGTTGGACAGCTTTTTAACAAGATAGCGCTTATAACGTAAATATTTTTCTTAAGTACCTTGTCAAAAACACATGATCAGGATCATATTGTCTTCGAATGGCTAAAAATTTCTCGATATTTGGGTATAGTTCGTAGACATATTTAGCCGTTAAATGACTTAGTTTCCCCCAATGCGGTCGTCCTTTATATTTCTTCATCATCGTATGGACCCATTCAAAATAAGGATCTTCCTGCATTCCTTTATACATATGGAAGGCAATAAACGCTGATTCTTGTCCTTGGGTAGGACTTAAAAAACCAGCTTCTCCTGCCGTTGTCCGACATTCTATCGGAAAATGCACATGAAAAATCCCACTTTTAAAGGTTGCGTGGATCTCTTCTATACAGGCACCAAATTGTGCTAACGGAATAGCATATTCACTTTCTTGGAACTTCACGCTACGTGGAGATGGATAAATTTCATAGCTTATCCCCGTTTTCTCCCCCTTCACAACATTGGCTGCTGCTAATTTACTCATAGTGCCACTTAACGCAGGCTTCCATTTACAAAGTTCAGACATAGCGAAAAAAGCACCGTTCTCTACTATTTGAAGCTTCAATGTTTCGATTCTCTTATTCCAATTACTCTGATAAACAGGCGCTTTAGCGTTCATGCGCTTCACTTGAATGGTTTCGCTACCAGGGAAATAAAACCACTCAACATGGCGATGCAGTCGTATATCTTCAGCAAACATCGCCAGCCCATTTGCTAAAGTATCCTTTGTGCTCACATAATGTAAGCTATAAAGAGGTATCACCTTAATCGTTATTTTCACAAGCACACCAAGCATACCAAGTGAAACATGCAAAGCTTCAGATAAATCATCCATTCCTCTCGTATGCTCTCTATAAGTACCTGTACCATCTACAAATCCCCATCTTGTTACAGCTGAGGATAACGAACCGAGTGTTACACCTGTTCCATGGGTACCCGTTGACACTGCTCCAGCAATCGTTTGCTCTTGAATATCCCCCATATTGATTAGGGCAAACCCATGCTTTGCAAGCAATGGGCCTATTTCATATAAATACGTTCCAGCCCACAGTGTCGCCTCTTGCTTCTCCTCATTTACAGCTATGAGCCCACGCATATTATGTAAAGAAAGAGCTATATGTTCAGGCATCGCAACAGCGCTAAAGGAGTGGGCTGCACCTGTGACACGAATCGTTTTTCCTAATTCGCGTGCATGCTTCACGATATTTGTAACCTCTTCAATAGAGCGAGGCAAGTACATCTCAGATGGATAAGAGATAACATTACCAGCCCAGTTTGTCCATTTCTCCCCATTTTTCCACTTATCTATAGAAAACATTGTCCATCCCCCCTATAGGTTGTATAAGCTCCTACATACTTGTCCCCTCTAATTCCATGTAGTTCTTGAAATCTTTCACAAAGTTCACCAGCCTTCGCATGTCGAAAATAAAGCGTGTCTCCTATATTAACTGTTTTACGCGTTACCTTAACGGGTGTTTGAACTTCTCCTGCTCCTTCTAAACTAAGATATGAAAAAAAGGTCGGCTCATAGAATACCGGTAAACGATCAGCACTAATTGCCCCAGACGCCGTATAACCTCCACCATGACAAACAACAATATTTCTTTCTGGCTTTCTTGTTACACTTAAAGCAAATCCAGCGGCCTTTTCCAGCTGTAGATGCGTAAATTGATCAAACAAAGCTGGCGCATAAAATGCAGAGCCAACCGTAATTTCTGTTATTTCCTTCTGTTGTGCCGTGTATGCCATACTTCCTGAACCACCACCATTCACAAAGTGCAAGCTTGGAAAATACGCTTTTATATGCGCAATGGCTAATCTACGAAACTGGGTAACCTGTTTTTTAGCTTGCAATTGCATTACTTCAATAAATTTCCCTTTAACAGCATTGACTGGACGATTACCGACTCCTGCAATTTGAGCCTCATAACCCATCGCTCCAACCACCTTAATAAATTCTTGATTTTTAATATAGTCGAGGAATGGTGTAAGTGACTCAAGTGAATGAAGCGAAGAACGTTTTGTACCAAAATAAAGCAACTTAAAATCGTTAGATACATTAATATCAATACATACTTGCACGCGGACACCTAGCTGTTGCCCTAGCTCCGCCAAAAATCTGACATGTTCCCGCTTATCCACCATAAAGGTCACCGTTTTTCCCGCCTTTACGAAACGTAATAACTGACGAACAGCAGCTACCTCCATCACCGGATATCCTATTAATAAATCATCAAAATGCTGTTGCAGTAAAAATATTGTTTCTGCCGCTGTAAACGTCATCAATCCCGTCACATTGGGTACATTCTTTTGTAAATAACGTAATATCTCCACAGAACGAACCGATTTCGTAGCGATACGTATATTTTTCTGTCCACAAGCATTGTGTACAGTTGAAATATTGTGATCCAATGCATCAAAATCCAACCAAGCAAATGGACGTTCTAGTTCATGAAACGCGTGATTAAATCTAGTGGTCATGCTATCATTCCTTTATTTGTACTTTGTCTTTAATATTTAAAAATTATATTAAAACAATAAAAAACAACCGTGGACATATAATCAAATTTGCCTTCACGGTTGTTTTAATAATGGACAAGCATTTAACTCACCTTTCTATTATGTTAAGAGATTACGAGGAAAATATGAAATCCGCTGCTAAATTTAACAATACTAGCAGATGTATGCCTGCAATCAGTAATCCTTGGCGATTTAAACGTTTCATAGCTGTCATATTCATATAGACCACTCTCCTTTTTTCACATTATACTCTCAGAAAAATCAATTTTCAAACTATTCGTAATATTAAATAAGAATCATTTTTCTGACAAACAGGCCCAAATATGGCATGATAAAAGTGAAATTATACCTATAGGGAGAGTGAAAAGGTTGAAAAAGGCTTTATTAGTTATTGATTATACGTATGATTTTGTCGCTTCTGATGGAAAACTAACTTGTGGAGAGCCCGGTCAAGCATTAGATAACAAAATTTCATCCTTAATTCAAAAATTTATGACTGAAAACGAATTTGTCGTTTTTGCGAATGATTTACATGAGGAAGATGATCCGTTCCATCCTGAAACAAAGCTATTTCCCCCTCATAATATTCGCGGCACTAAAGGACGTCATTTATTTGGGCAAGTTGGCGAAATTTATAAGCTTCACAAGGATAAAGTTTTGTGGCTCGATAAAACCCGCTATAGCGCTTTTGCCGGAACCAATTTATCAATTTTATTGAATGAGCGAGGCATCAAAGAAATTCATTTAGTTGGCGTTTGTACTGATATTTGTATTTTACATACAGCAGTTGATGCTTATAATTTGGGCATTTCAACAGTTGTTTATGCAGATGGTGTTGCAAGTTTTGATGCTGCAGGTCATGAATGGGCATTACGTCACTTTGAACAGACATTAGGCGCAACAGTAGTTAAGTAATTCATTTTCGTCTTCCACCTTCAGAAACGGGAATCTTCTGTATGTGCTGCTACGGTACAAAAAACATTGCTGAATGATAAACATTATCGTGAATTTGTAATAATTACTAACGAAGCGAGATGCGGTTAATTTACTTCATTCAGGGCATAACTAAGCAATCGCCATTATATCTTAATTTTAAGGAGATGAAAAAAATGATTAGCTTCATTTGGTATTTAATCATCGGCGGAGTATTAGGTTGGTTAGCTGGCGTAATTTTAGGTAAAGATGTACCTGGCGGCATCATCGGAAATATTGTTGCAGGGGTTGTGGGTTCTTGGATCGGTAGTATGATTCTTGGCAACTGGGGTTGGCGAGTTAGTAACTTTTACGTATTCCCAGCATTAATCGGTGCGGTCGTTCTGATCTTCATCGTAAGCATTATTCTAAAAAGTATGCGTAAGGCAACCTAAATATGTAATAAAGAGCCATCATTTTTGATGGCTCTTTACATATATTTTTGATCAAGAAAATAAGTTTTACATGAGTTTGCGCATGTTTATTGAATTTCTCTTTTTTAACTTACATAACAGGAGCTGTGGTAGGCAGGGGCTACTTCTTAGCGATTAGAGGAACAAAGCCTAAAACCATTACATCCTTCGTGACCAACATCATATTGGCCAAAAGACCATGCGAGCATCGTGAGTGAATGGTTCATCGGATGCCCCCATGAAGTGCCATGTAGAAACGGAAATCACTGCCTATATTTTGCGTTTTTTTACTTTTCTTTATAAACGACTGCTTCCTTTAGCTCATCATGATAGTCGTTATACAAATTGAAATAATGTAATACCTTTTTAACATACTCATCGCTATGATTGTACTTAAAAACAGCTTGCTTTATTTGGCCATCTGCTGCACCATTTTTCGATAAATAATTCGCAGCACTGAATATAGCGTCCTCAATATCATAAGGATCTGCTATGCCGTCTCCATTGGCATCTACGCCATATCCACCGTATTTTTTTATGGTTTCTGGATTTATTAATTCAGCCTTCGATATATCCCCTTTTCCTAACCCCGAGCAGGAAGGGTGTTGCCAGCCGACAAAAGTACAAGGCATAAATTGCATCGGTCCCTCTGCCCCAGCTGGTGAAACAAGCGACTTCATAGAGGAAAATCGTGTTTCAATTCGATGATGGGCAGCAAGTAAAGTCCAAGGTACGCCGTATTTCTCTTCTGCTGCTACATAGATCGGAATATATTGCTCTGGAATTTTCATATCGAAATTTTGTTGAATTTCTTCTAGTGCTTTTTCCCGCGCTAATTTTTCAAATATAGGTAATGTTTGTAGCTCCTTCCATGCAAAAAAAGCGAAAACACAAACAGTTATCGCTATTGGTATTAATAAAGCTATCATGCCCAATTGAGCGGAAGGCGATAGCATTGGTTTTTTCTTGTTTTTTTTCGCCATATGTCACACCTAATCTTTTATTCTATTTCTATATTACCAAAATTTTTGATTATATAGCAGATTTTTCGGTATATAATTACCACTACTTTAATAGTTGAAAAGGGAGGGGAAAATATAGTAAAATATAATTCAATTATTTTATATGGATAATAATAGGAGGAATTGATTTTGTGGAAAGACTTTAAAGAATTTGCTATGAAAGGTAATATTGTCGATCTAGCAGTAGCAGTTGTAATTGGTGGTGCTTTCGGTAAAATTGTTACCTCTTTAGTTGAAAATATCATTATGCCATTAGTCGGTGTCTTAACTGGTGGTATTGATTTAACAAAAAGCTTTATGTATGGCTCAGGTGACGCTCAAGTAAAATTAGGCGTATTTTTACAGTCAATTCTTGACTTTTTAATAATCGCATTTGCAATTTTCATGGCATTACGAATTATGACTAAGCTAACTAGTAAAAAAGAAGAGGCTGTTGTGGAAGAACCAGCACCAGAATTAGATGCTAAAGAAGAGCTTCTAAAAGAAATTCGTGATTTATTAAAAAAAGAACAAGCTTAAAAAGAATCTGTCTAATTACCACTACTTTTCAGAGGTAATAGACAGATTCTTTTTTCTTTAAGGGCGTAAATTCCATGGTTCAAAAACGCCAACATGTTTTTCTAGTATGTTCTATTGCATCAATAATTCCTTGGGCAATTTCACTATTTGTTAGCCATCTTGAAGAGTTATTGTCTTCAATGATAAACCCAAGTTTTACCACTCTATAAGTTATATTAGAAGGGATATTATTTTTTGTACGTTCATTATTTACGTAAGAGCTACTCCCTTTAATATGGTATAAAATCACATTCTTCGTGATAGGAATTGCTCGAAAAAGCGACTCCCAGACCTCTTATATCAGAGCCATGAAGCCAAGCAATAACACAATCAAACGAACCATGTGTTTCTTGAGACTCTATTAACGCCGTTCTAAAGCTATTATAGTTCGTATAATCAACTAGTAACGGTGACAATTTCAAAGAATAGTTCGCTTCATTTATCAAATTTTGCATTTTCTTTTGTTGTCTCCCGATAACGGTTACATGATTTCCTTGCTGTATAAGCCATAAAGAAACATCCTTTAGCATTCCTGTTCCGCCTATTACTAAGCAATGTTTCATCGTTTCTTTCTTCCTTCCGTTCACATTTCCTACTATTCCTAGATGATTTAATATAAACAATCTCGCTAATTTTCTGAAATTATCTTGTTCTTCTTTAGTATACATGTTAAATTGGTAACAATTATTGAGAATATGGGGAAAAGAAGTAATAGACTACTCCCCTTTTATTATGATGAAGAAAAGAGTGACGACATGACAAACAGCAGAAGTATTGAAACAAAACTTGTACAACTTGGGAATTTAAGTGACCCTAGAACTGGCGCTGTCAGCCCACCTATCCATTTATCGACAGCTTATAAACATACTGGTATCGGTGAATCCACTGGTTTTGATTATACGCGTACAAAAAATCCAACTCGTGCTCTATTAGAAGCAGGAATTGCCGATTTAGAGGGCGGAGATGCGGGCTTTGCCTGTAGCTCTGGGATGGCAGCTATTCAATTAGTTCTATCCTTGTTTAAGCCTGGTGATGAATTAGTGGTGCCTGATGATTTATATGGTGGTACATACCGACTTTTTAATTTCTTTGAGGACACATACAATATTAAGCCTGTCTACTCAAAATTTGAATCCGTTGAACAGGTAGAAGCATTAATCAACGACAATACGCGTGCTCTATTTATAGAAACGCCAACAAATCCACTTATGCAGGAATTTGATTTGCAAGTATATGCAGAATTAGCTCACAAGCATGGAGCTTGGTTAATTGTCGACAATACGTTTTATACACCATATTTCCAACGTCCAATCGAACTAGGCGCAGACATTGTCATTCATTCGGCTACTAAATATATTGGTGGACATAATGATGTATTAGCTGGTTTAGTTGTCGCAAAAGGTGCTGCATTAGCCGAACGTATTGGCTTTATTCATAATGGTAGCGGCATGGTTTTAGGTGCAATGGATTCCTGGTTACTTATTCGTGGATTAAAAACGATGCATCTTCGATTAAAGCAGCATGATGCGAACGCCAAAGCAATTGCCTCATATTTAGAGGAAGAAGAGCTTGTAACAGACGTGCTATACACAGGAAAAGGTGGCATGCTTTCATTCCGCTTGGCAAAGGCGGCGTGGATTGACCCATTCCTTCGAAACTTGAAGCTAATTACTTTTGCTGAAAGCCTTGGTGGTGTTGAAAGCTTTATTACATATCCAGCTACTCAAACACATGCGGACATGCCTTATGAGGAGCGTATTGAACGTGGTGTATGTGACCGATTACTACGATTTTCTGTTGGCATTGAAGAGGCTGAAGATTTAATTGCAGATTTAAAACAAGTATTCGGTACCCTTAGAAAAGAGGTTAAAAATGAAGCAGCATATTGAGACAAGTCTAATTCACGCAGGTGTCCGTGACGGCTATGAAAATAAAAAAGGTGCAGTCAATGTGCCTATGTATGTATCATCTACTTTCCATCAGGAGAGTATCGATGAATTCGGCGAATATGATTATGCACGTTCTGGCAACCCTACGCGGGATGCATTAGAAAAAGCAGTAGCTGAGCTAGAAGGCGGCGTACGTGCCCATGCATTTTCTTCTGGGATTGCTGCTGTATCTGCAGCATTAATGCTATTATCTCAGGGAGATCATCTTGTCATTACGGAGGATGTATATGGCGGAACATACCGCTTCGTCTCTAAGGTGTTACCACGCTTTGGTATTTCTCATACTTTCGTTGATTTCACAGATTTAGCAGCAGTAGAAGCAGCCATAACACCAGCTACAAAGCTACTCTATATGGAAACACCGTCAAATCCAACACTTGGCATCACAGATATTCGCGGAGTCGTAGCACTTGCCAAGCAGTATAATTGCTTAACTTTTTTAGACAATACATTTATGACACCCTTACACCAACGTCCACTTGAGCTAGGTGTCGATGTTGTTATTCATAGTGCGACAAAGTTTTTATCAGGGCACTCTGATATTATCGCGGGATTGACAGTAACAGCTGACGAGAAGCTAGGTCAGGATCTGTACTTTATCCAAAATTCATTTGGCAATATATTAGGTGTACAGGACTGCTTTACTCTATTGCAAAATATTAAAACAACCGATGTGCGTTTTAGTCGTTCTGCTGAATCGGCACAAAAGATTGCAGAGTTTTTAGCTACAAATCCCGTTGTCGAGCAAGTTTACTATCCGGGACTTGCATCACATCCTGGCTATGAAATTCATCATAGTCAGTCCACGAGTGCAGGTGCAGTACTATCCTTCCGCCTACCAAGCTATGGAGCTGCAAAAGCGCTAGTAGAGGCGATGAAAATTCCAGTTTTCGCTGTCTCTCTTGGTGGCGTTGAATCCATTTTATCCTACCCTGCTAAAATGAGTCATGCTGCAATGGAGCCTGAGGAGCGTGCAAAACGTGGTATTACTGATGGACTTTTACGTTTCTCAGTAGGACTTGAGCATGTTGACGATCTAATCGCCGATTTCGCTCAAGCATTAGAGGTAGTTGGCGCAAAGGTTTTATAACCACAAAACAACCGCGTTTTCGATTTACGGAAACGCGGTTTTATTCATTAAATGTTCCTTCTAAATGTTTATGTTTAACAATCAGTTGTTCACACGAGCCAACACTCTATACAAATAATCTCCATGTCCCTTCACCAAAGTTACTTCTTGTTCATTAGTTATCCAGTAAAATGAAAATTCTAAGCCTGCTTCGTTTACACCTGTCGGACAATGCTTCCAGGAATCTCGATGTTCATTTGCCGTTAAATGATAAAAATAGCGTTTTTGTAATAGCCCTGAATGATGATTAAAATAATCCTGGGCAATTAACCCCTTTACTTCTAAAAAAGATAAACCTGTTTCTTCAAACATCTCTCGCGTTACTGCCTCTAGTGGCGTTTCCCCTTCCTCTACCGTGCCTTTAGGAATTTGAATTCCTGCTCCTTCTGTATTTTGCTCAAATACTAGCACTTGTAACTGACCCTCATGCTCTCTCGTAATATAGCCAAATGCCTTTTCAACAACTTGCATGAAGTCATCTCCTTTCGCGTCATTTAATGTTACAATAAATAGAAAAATTGGAATTGCAGGTGAAAAGTATTGATATCAATTATACGGCATATGCAAAAGAATGACATCATTTCTGTACAAGAAATTGCCAAAAAGAGTTGGCATCAAACATACAAGGGAATTATCCCAATTGAAATTCAAAATCGTTTTTTACAAGCTGCTTATAGTAGTGATCAATTACTAAGTCGTTTAGAAAAAAGTCTATTTTTAGTTGCTATACTTGAAGAATCACTAGTAGGCTTTGCAAATTTTTCAAATGTTGTAGAGGGTGAAGCAACACTTTACTCCATCTATTTACTTCCAGAAATTCAGGGCACAGGAATTGGTACAGCCCTATTACAGGAAGGGATCAAAATGCTTCCAGATTTAACATCACTTTTAGTTTGTGTAGAAAAGGAAAACACAAAGGGCATGAACTTTTATCAAGCGAAGGGCTTCAAGAAATTGGAGGAGTTTGATGAGCTATTTGATGGTCATTTATTAAAAACAGTTAAACTAGGGTTAAATATAACTTAGTGTAACGGAGCTTTAACTTACCCCGTTACACATTTTTTATGTCATCTTTTGCTAGATTAATTTGCTCTGATTGGATGACAAGTGCTGTTAACCCTGAATTACTGCCAGACTCATGTGCTTCGCCTGTTTGCCAAAGAACACCTTCTCCAGTTTTTATAAATACTTTCTCTTGATCCTCACCACAAACCCATCCTTCACCCTGAATTACAATAAATAACTGCGGTACAGGCGCCTTATGCATCCCAACGACACCACCAGGCTCTATATACATGAAGCCAATATTTGTAGGCTCCTCTGTTTTCATGATTTTCCTATAAAAAGCATCTATCGATTGATAATTAGTAATTTGGTTAGCCAATTTTTGTGTGAAATTATATTTTTTCATGTAAGGATTTCCCTTCAAATTTTTACTACTATCTTGTACATTAAAATATCATCTATATATTCATTGTCTTGTAGCTTAATTTCATTTATTTTTCTTCCTTCTTCAACAAATCCCATCTTTTTATAGAGCGCAATAGCCCTTTCGTTCGTTGAAAATACACCAAGACTAATTTTTTCGATATAAGGGTTGTGCTCTGCCCATTCTAGTAGCTTTTCGATTAAGCGTTTGCCAATCCCAAGACCACGATATTTATTAAGCACCATCATACCAAATGTACCTGTATGTGCTAATCGTTTTCTTTGCGGCGATTGAAATACAAGCCACCCAACTATTTTCCCTTGATATTGTGCGATAAAAATTGTTTCTCGTTCATTTGTTATTTTCGCTTGTATCCATTCTCTTTGCTCATCTACCGTTCGCTGAAATTCATCTATTGTCGTGATTAAGTAAGTTTCTTCTGCTAAAACTTCTTTCTGAATTTCCAACAAGGCTTCAGCATCTTCTTGAGAAGCAACCCTAATTTTGATATTTTCTGTCATTAATCCCCTCTCCTTTTTACTGTTCCGATTGTTATAGCATCCTGTTCTTTTTTGCTGTTTGAGAATTTACACCCTTAGTTTAAACATTCGTATATTGGAGAAAATTAACCGTATTAGTATAGGACGTTATCTTCATAATAAAAATGACTCCCTCATTATTTGTGTTAAAGACTATATATAAAATAATAGTTGGATAAATTTACAATTTCAAGAAAATAAAAAACCCAGAATATTTTCTGGGCTTGATGACACTTACTTTTCTAGCTGATTAAAACTGACGGGCTTTTGCTTCACTTCTCAATATACGGTTATGGAGGGTAATCTCCGTTTCACCATTTACTTGAGATTTTGAGCGTTTAATCCTTGACCAGTTGCGGTGGATTTTCTGAGATTTTGGGTCTAATTGTTCGAACCTACTCATTTGCCATCCTCCTCATCAATATAGACTTTATAAGTGAAACCTTTTTTAGTATGACCTTACAATTAATAATTATTCAATTTCCCATCTCCATTATCCCCAAACTTCTTGCAATGTACTTCTAAATAACGCATCTAATTTTTGTGTAGGATCATCGACTTTAACATGAAGATTTTTACAGTATGTCTCAATATGCAGTATTTCTTTATCTAAATATTCATTGATGCTGTCAATTCGCGGCTCCATATTTAGTTCATCACCTGCCATTTTTCTCTGTAAAAGTTGCTGAATTTCCGTTTTTAAAGGGCCCTCAGAAATTATTTCATTTAACAATTCCTGAAAATCAATTGGTGGAACCGTATTTTTTTGTTCGATCCATTTACATGCTAAGATTGGTCTTAGGACATAGAAATATTTTTTTATTTTTACTTCTGAGCTCTGTAGATACTCACGATAATTGTTTTTCGCCATATTTAAATAGTGATATAAGCTTGCATTTGGATAAAATACTTCTCTTTCTAATGATCGTACATTGTCAATAAATGAATATTGTTGGTCATAAATAATATTGCTTCGTAACCATTCTAAAAGAGGTGGATTACTTTTGCGAAATAACCTTAGTGCTTTTGTTATTTCCCATCCACTAATATCCAACAAATCATTGATTGGTACTTCTATAACATCCCTCTTTGCGCCAATTCCTTGAGGGTCGATTGAAAGATACCACTGAGGTTCATGTATATATATGAAACGAACATCATAATCACTATCCTTAGATGGAAATCCCCAAGCACGACTACCAGATTCTACAGCATATAAAATTTTCACTTGATACTCATTTTCAATTTCTTTTAATTTACTTAGTATAATTTCCTTCATATAAATACCACTTTCCTAATTTAGTTTTATCAATTATGCCTCGGCATAATTGGCTCCGATACCGGCTTTGTGCTTTAGCCTGCAAATGCTTTTTGTGCGAAAGCGCAGTGCTAACGTAGCGACAGCAACAGATGTTTCTTATGCGAAAGAACATGGTGTGGTAGACTCTGTACCTGTCGCTACGCTTTCGGTACAAAAAAATATCGCTTAAAGAAGTTAAAGCATTTGTCTTGTATCAATTATACCTGTTTTATCACATATCCTAAGTTGGTTTCGACCGCTTTCCTTTGCAATATAAAGTGCTTGATCCGCCTTGTCAAGTAGCTCGTAAAATGTTGAAACATTTTCAGAATCACCGTATCCTGCAATGCCAATACTCACTGTCACATTGATCTCAAAATCCGCAGTATAGGGATGATCTTCAACATGTTGCCGAACTCTTTCCGCAATTTTCACCGCACTCTCTAGCGTAGTATTTGGAGATAAAATGACAAACTCCTCTCCCCCATACCTTGTAACAATATCGATTTTTCGCACAGAATTTGTAATAATGTTTGCGACATGCTTTAGCACTTCATCACCGATTAAATGTCCATAGGTATCATTAACCTTTTTGAAAAAATCAATGTCAATCGCTATACATGAACAATGGTGTTGTTCTTCTACACATTTCTGAAAGACAAGCTCCCCCTGCTCAATCAAATAACGACGATTATACAGCTTCGTCAATTGACAGGTAATCGATAATTCTTTCAGTAAAATAGTATCTTTTCTCACTTTGTCGCTCATTTCATTGAAGGACGCACAAAGCTCCTGAAATTCTTGCGCGTATGGTGTCAGCTGTTGGTCATTTATTTGATATTCATAAAAACCTTGTTCTACCTTTCTCACACCTGTTAGAAGCTGCTGGATAGGTTCTTCAATTCTTTTAGAGAGATGTAACATCATTTTTATCATAAAAAATGACCCTACTACTAAACAAATGGTTATCCATAAAATTCTATTGATTAATGGTTTATAGGCCTCAAGCAGACCAATTTCTGATATAACAAACCATTTCCCTCCATTTATAGGCTTACTTTTAGCAAGAACCCACTTATTATTCGCGTCTTTATAAAGCTTGAGGCCGCTTGTTTTATTTTTTAAAGCTGCGTTTAGGATATGGTCATCAACTAAATAATTTCCTGAAGACCGTTGTTCTTTATTGTTAAATTCAGAGAGCATAGTACCTTCTTGGTCAATAATATAAGCATGACCTAAAAAGCCTACTCTCGATTCTTGCAGCAATTGATTGATGATATCTAAATTTACTGCGCCAAAAACTACACCATTGAATTGTTGCTGTGCATTAAGAATCGGTGAAGCAAATGCAATAATAGGCTGCTTTGTAACTTTACTTATTAAAATATCTGTTATGTATGGTTGTTTCGTTTTTTTAGCAACTTGAAAATACTTTCGGTCATTAACATCCACGCTAACACCATTTTTACTGTATTCAGTAACTGTATCAACTTGCACGATGCCCTCTTTATTGACGAATATTAAGTCTGTGAAATTTGTTTTTTCTTTAAAATCTTGAAAAAATTTTTGTGATTTTTGAAAATTATTGTCCTTGACAAAATCAAAATTAGCTATTGTATGTATATCACTGGATCGCTCTGCTAACCAGCTTTCAAAAAAATAGGATTGAGCATTTAAATAATGCGTCATCTCTTCATTTTGATGTTGAATGGTTTGTCGATATTCAATATAAAGCGTTGGAATAAAAATACAAAGACCAGTAATAAAAGTGATCCATACAAGCGCTCGATGAAGCTGACCTTTTATTGTGTTTGGCTGTGGAAATTTTTTTAAAACCCTCAAAACACTAACCTCCAAATTAATCTAAACATTTCCTTAAAATGGGCAATAAATAGTAATTTATTCATTAAAAATACCACAACCTTGAAATTACGGCAGTGATAAATTTAACTTTTTCAGAAAATGTTTTGGTAGCGAAAGCAAAGCGACAGCTACAATTATGCAGAGGCATAATTAATTAGTATATAAAATTTATTGCAATAAAATTTTGAGAGTATACAAATACAGCCACAACAATGGGCACTATTGTCAAAGAGGTATAGCCGTGTAAAAGTGGCATATCAAAGACTATTTATATTACATAACTAGTTTCCACTATTAATAGATCCATTAATACTATTGAGCTTATCATAAAAATTAATCTCTTCATTTCAAACTCCTTCTATAATCATTACTAAATTCCCTTAAGTTAATAAACCTAACGTTTTGAGTGTTGGATTCATTTAAAACATTGTAAGCAGCTTCAGTAATAATTAAATTACCGTACCAGTTATTAAAGTAGAAAATATCACTACCATCCCACTCTTTTTCATCTACGCTTAACCCTTCTCAAATTTAAGACCTCACAAATATAAGCTGAACTAATCCGAATTAGTTCAGCTTTTTAAATAAATTGTTATAATGTTGCACATTAATAAAAATCAAGAAACGTTTTTTTGCTGTTTATTATTTTATGATTTTCCAAAACTCTGCTCCATAGCTTTTATTATTAAATTCAACAGATGTTTGTGTTTTCGCAAAATTCTCACCAATGTCTATCTTATTTACCTGATTTTGTAATGGTGAGCCAAATGAAAATTCCATTTGCAAATCAGTTAGGTTAAACAAAATTGAATGTACTGTTCCAAAGCCTTCTTTGTAATTATGGACAGACAATCCTTTAGGGAACTCTGTTAAAAGAAGGTCTTGGATTTCATCTATAGATCTTTTTCCACTTTCTTTAAATTTCTCCTCTAAAATATTATATCTTAATTGAGAATGCTCAAGCTTGCCAGGCTCCATTTGTTGTATTGTGGAAAATAGTCCGTGGTTAGTTGCAATAAGATAATCTAGTTCTGCACGTTTAACCTCTTTTATTCCGTCATATGTTCCAATCAAAACTGCATCGCCATTCGCATCAGCAATAAGTAAATTCATATTCGTTCCTACTGGCATAGTGTTAACCATATAAATTGCTTCTTCTACATTTCCGCAATTTTCTAACAGCGCTCTAACAATAACCATAAACTGTAATCCGGGTACTACTGGTGGTCTCATACCAGGATATTTGCCAATGGGCATGCCACAAGATGCATATGCAACACATAGTCCCTTCTCATTTAAACCTTCACTTCGACCGAATGTCGAAACTGAAAATCCTGTATGAGCATATTTCCCCTCAACACGAGTAGTACATAAGCGCATATCCGAAATATCAGGCGATAAATCATAATTTCTTAAAACATATGTTTTACCATCTGCCATTTTTCCAGGTAAAATAGCCCCTAAACTACATCCCCCAGGTATTAACCATGCATTTTGATAAAAATTTAGTTGTTCAGGCGCATAGCCAAAGCCTTCTGCGAAGCCTTCTAATTCTTTATTTAAGCCTGGGCAATACTGCTCTATTTGTGCTTTCATTTCTAAATAAGCGTTGTCAGCAGTTAAATTTTCCGTAAAGAATAGCGATTTTGCAAAAGGATTCTTTTGAAACTCTCGCGCTTGATGTTGTCCAATCTCATATGAACTACCTTTAAGAAATGCAAACTGTCCTGTATTTGTTTTCATCGATATACCCCATTCTATATTTAAGTTGCAAGACATTTCTTACCTTGCTAAATACAGAATAAAGTCTCCAGCTACTGGAGAGTTTAGCTAGTTTCTTAGTTTCACAAATACTTTTGTCAAAAAATCATTTGGATGTAGCTCAATATTTGGTTTAATATTAATTGGATTTACAACTTCAGTTGGGATTAAACCTATTATGTACTGCTCCATAAATGTCCCTGCTGCCTGAAGGGATTGCTCAGTCAGCCATTCCTGCAAGCGACTATAGCCAAAATGTAACTCTGAATACGGTCCCTTTACATTTATACAAGCATACTTGCCTTCTGATATTACTTTAATATACTCCTCTTGTTGAGTTGCTTTTACTGGTAACAGTAGTTCAACATCTGCTATATTTTGGTTCCTGACTCTTTCGTGAAAAATTGCAACAAGCGCCCCCTCTATCTCAAATTGATACGCATATATTCGTTCAAATAATTTTTGTACTAGCTTATCCATTTCTATAATATGTATCTTTTCACGGATAGAAAACACCTGTATGTTTGGACGTTCTTCTATGTAACAACTTGATAATATTGGCTTTTGCTTTGGATTAAACGTCTCAGTGTTCCTAATTGAATGTTTCACTTGGACAATATTTTGAAGTTGTTCAGCGATTACTTTTTGTTGGTGCTCTAATTCCTGAACTTTTTTATTTAATCTTATCTCTAAATCTTGCTTATCACTTTTCCCTTTAATAATCTGTTCAATTTCGTTTAATGAAAAATGGCAATGTTTAAGTACCTGTATAGTATTTAGTTCTTTCATTTTATCGTAATCATAATAACGATAGCCCGTCACTTCGTCTATCAAGGATGGTTCGAGTAACCCAAGATCGCTATAGTAACGAATCGTTTTTACAGGAACATTACACAGTTTCGAAAATTTCCCAATGCTATACATAATAAAACCTTCTTTATAATTTAGTTGATTTCGAATCATCGTACTTTTAAGAAACACCTGTTTGTATCATAAAGTTTAATACATCGTGCTTGTATTGAACAGAGTAAGCTTATTTTGTTAGTTGGAAAAACTATTTTAAAAAAGTTAGAGGAAATTGAAAGAATGCGTCGTTAAGCCTCTTAAAGTAATAAAGTAGTTATAAATAACAATTTAGTTTTGTTTAATCATTTTAATACGTTATATTAAAGGAAATTAACTAAAGTGTCTTTATCCTAGAATTTTGAAAGATTACAATAAGTTTGTTATGCATATATCAAGAAGTGTTTGAAATTAAAAAGGAGATTTTAAGTTATGAAAAAAAAATTTCTATTAATTATCTTTGGTCCTTGTGGTGCGGGTAAAACTTCTATTGCTAAAGGAATTGCTTCTAATTACACTTTCCCATTAATTAGCAGAGATACTATTAAAGAATTATTATTTGATAATATAGGATGGCGTGATAGAGACTGGTGTACAAAATTAGGCAGCACAAGTTATCAATTACTTTACTTTTTTACAGATAAATTACTTGAAACAGGAAGTACTTTTATATTAGAAAGTAACCAAATTAACTTTAAGATATTAGCAAAAAAAATAAATGATTTAAAAGATAGACATACTTATATACCTATTATTATACGCTGTTTTGCTGATAAGCAGATACTATTTGAACGAGCAATTGCAAGAGACGCTTCAGGTGAAAGACATCCAGGACACATATATCCAACAAACTATGAAGAATATAAAAAAATGTTGCTAGAACATGATGGTGAATTTAATAATGAGTTCAGTATTGAAGGACTCGATTTTGAATTTATAGATGTTGATACTACTGTCTTTGATAACAAAGTTTATGAACTACTTTATTCAAAGATTGATAAAATAATTATCTAATGAGGATTTTATATATTGAAAAGTTCTAACATTGAGTTATATCAATTCTATCCTATTAAAATGAAAGCAAAGCAGGGATTCCATCCCTGCTTTTACTTACGCCTGGATAAAAATCGACACGCTAATTGTGCAGCAACAATTAATGCGCTTAAATTTCTACATGTTTCAGTTATGCTTAAATACTAATTAAGAGCATTACTTTTTTCCCGAAGTATTTCTCCACTTCGCGCAAGTATTCACCTTTCTACCGTGGATAGCTCAGTCTCTACCTCCATTCATAATAAACTGCTGAATGGCTGGCAGTAATTCTTTATGAAGTGGTAATGATGGGTCTGAATAGGTTGCTGCATTTTTCGTACGATCTGCTGGGGCATTTTTTAACACATGATTCATGCCGTCCATATATACAAGCTTGGCATCTGGCTTACCTTTTTTTAACGCTTCCGCATCCGTTGGAACTACTTGTAAATCGGTTGTTCCTTGAAGTATTAAAACTCGGCTATTGACTTTCGCTAACTCATTTGCAGGATTATATTTTAACCATGAAATCATATATGGTTGAACTGAAGAACGGAAGAGTGACTGTAAATCTGGAGAAACGTTCTTCACTAGCTCGCCTTTTTTCAAGGATGCAAGAGCATCTGTTGATTCTTTTAGAAGCTCTGGCGATAATTGACCTTTTAATTGCTCTAACAAAATTTCATCAGCTGGTCTACCAGAACCTGCTATAGAAACAAAGGACTCTACTTTTGTTTTTTGTGCTGCTAGTAAACCGATCAGTGAGCCTTCGCTATGTCCAATAATATGAACACTCGAATACGCTTTATCGGCTAAAAGGGTATTAATCACTTGAACTGCGTCATCTACGTATTGGTCAATCGTAATATCCTCTTCCTTAGTTAAAAGGGACTGATTATCGCCAAGTCCACGTTTATCATAGCGAACAGTAGTAATACCGTCTTTTGCTAACCCTTCCGCTATCATTTTTAAGCTATCATTTTTACCAGCTATTGCTGAATTTCCATCCTTATCAGTTGGACCAGAGCCTGCGATAATAAGTGCAACTGGAGATGGCTCCTTGCTTGCCTTTTGAAGAGCCACTGTTAACGCACCATCTTTAACAGGAATCTTAGACGTTTCATACGTAACTGGTTGTTCTTTAAATGGCTTTAAGACAAGTGGGAATTTGCCACCATTTTGTTGAAACGTTGCTGTAATTTGCCCATCTTTTAATGTTCCGTTAATGACAACAGCCGAGCCACTTAAATTAATCGAAACACTCACTTGATCACCATCGTATTTGATGCTTTTAAATGGATAATTGGATAATCCTTGCGCTGGTACTGATAATGTCCCACTATCTTTCTGCAAATCGACGATAATCGGAAGCGCTCCGTTTGGCGTTTTAATATTCCCTTCCCATTTACCTACTAGCTGTTCATTCATTTTATTGTCCTCCTTTATCTCTTTACCTTTTGTGTTGTCCTCCTTTTGTGCGCATGCTGCTAATAATAAAAGTGTACAACAAAAAAATAATAGTTTTTTCATAAAATCCTCCCTCTAAATGAAAATGACTAATAAGATCGGTAAAAATATTACAAGTAAAATGATATAGCTCCATTTATTCGCTAAATTCACAGTCCAACCAACGCCGTATTTCTTTTGCACTAATAGTGAAGGATCATTTTTATTGATGTAAACAATCCCCCATTTCCAGTATCGATCATCGTCTGCAGCTGTTTCGTTTGTCTGTAAATCATCAAAGCGCTCATTACTGTTACTTAACTTCCAAATTAACAGGATAAGTCCCCCTAAAGAGACGAACATAAAAACAATAAAAAGCGGGAAAAAGTAAGGAGCTGTTTGATTTTTTAAAATAACTGTCGTGTAATGTAAAACAACAAGAACAAATGTCATACTATAATTAATCGCAGCTAAGTACCAGCTACCATATTTACGCTGGTTAAGCTCTCGATTTGCTGAAGCTTCTTTTGCTTGTGCACTCAATTGTATTTTGGCACTTTTCATACCGATACTGATGATGAAAAAGCTAATTTGTATCCCTAGTAAAATAAGTGGCATTACAATAACTGCTAGCCATGTTTTTTCAGTCCTACCGTCTACCTCACCTGCTGCATTCCAATGGGTAGCAAAAACATCTGGGATGGCATTGTAATTCATATAGGTAAAAGTAATCAATGCTAAAGTGATAATAATCGGTAATACGAAAAATGTAGGTGAAAGTACTTCATCTCGATCTCGAAAAGATAAATCCATCACATAAACAGTTTTTACATGCGCTTCCCAATTTTCTTGTTTTTTTAGTTTTTTTGTTTTTATATGATAAAACATATAAAGTCCTGCTGCTATAAGAAGCACGACATACAGCAAAACAAAGGATAATAAAACAAATTGCTCATCTTGAATGGACGTAAACAGTAGTAAAATTTGACCTATAAAACATGCAACTGCTATGCTCCCGACCATCATGCTGTAATGTTTTTTAAAAATAAGTAATTGTTGATGTTGCACATAAGGTTCTGGAATAGATACACCAAAGACAGTTGTTTTTCTCGCTAAATATGGTGTTACAGTTTCCAGTACACCTACAAAGATAAAAATGCTTAATATAAAAAGCATATTTCCCCTACTTCCATTGTTTTAAAATTCGATGAAACAAACTTGTCATTTGATCTTTTTCGAGACCCCGTGCAATGGCCTCTGCCAAAATTGGTTTTAATGCATTTTCTACTTTTTCGACTTCCGTCTCTTCCAGTTCTTTTTTTTGACCACCGATAATGATTGCCTTTGCTTTCGGCTTTAATTCGATTAAACCTTTTTCTTCAAGTTCATGATAGCTCTTACTAACCGTGCTGACATTAATCCCTAAATCTGTAGCCATTGAACGAACTGAAGGTAAAGTATCACCATTTTTTAGCTTTCCTTTAGCAATCAGCTCAATTAACTGATTCGCTAATTGTTTATAGAGCTGTAATTCACTGCTTGGATCTAAATGAATATTCATTTTACCCCTCCCATCTGTATCGCTTATCACCAAACAGAAATCTGTTATACACAGAGTAATACAGATTTCTACAAAAGTCAATTTCTCTCTAAAATTCGAAATAAAAAAGGACCCAGAAAAATTCTGGATCCCATGAACACTTATTTCTATTTGATTTGATCTGTATCGGTTTTTGCTTCTTCTTAAGACACAGCAAAACAGAATATCCTCTGCCTCACTGATTCCATAAGATTTTAGAAGCTCACCCTATACAGTTGTGGCGGACTTTCCTGAGATTCCTGGTCTTTGGGTGTTTGACTACTCATTCTACATCCTCCCAATCATTTTAGATTAATAAGTGATTCCGCTCTTAATATGAACCGTTTCGTAAATGTTTATTCATGTAATATGCCTTGTTATAAAATTAAAACTCCTAAGCTTCTTCTTGAAAAATTTGTTGCGCAATGGTTAAAGCATTTTGGACACGCGGAAAACCAATGTATGGTACTAATTGTAATAATGCTTCCACAATTTCTGTCTGTGTCAAACCTGCATGTAGACTACGTTTAATATGGGTTTTTGTTTGTGGGGCAGCAACTTGAGTTACTACCGCTGTAATGACAACAAGTGCACGGCTCTTTGCATCTAGCCCTGGTCGTGAATAAACATCACCATAGGCAAATTCAATAATCATTTTGCGTAAATCTGGTGCTATGTCAGCTAGTACATCTGCCTCAATCATTCGTGCCGCTTCTTCCTTTGTTACATACTGTTTAATTGTTTCTAACCCCTTTGTAAAACGCTCATTCATTTTGACAATCCCCCCATTGTTATTTCTTTACACAAAAACCCCAATTCCGCGTCTCCAGAATTGGGGATTGTCCTTCACCTATGTAAGGGTCTCTTTTCCGTGTCACCCTCTGGCTCTAACGAAAAAGGAAAATGTTTTTTCATAGTGCCTCACTGGACAGCTTTAATGAATATCTATGCAAAAGTCACAAGGACATGCACGCTAAGTTATAGTTACGCGAGACAGGCTTTTGCCTTTTCAATTTGGGTAAGTACTTGATCAAATCCTGTTCCACCTAAAGAATGACGACGACGAACAGCAGCTTCAGGTGCTAATACATCGTAAATATCCGCTTCGATAAGCTCACTTTCTTTTTTCATGTCTGCAAGCGGTAAATCTAATAAGTAGATGCCCTGTTGAATACATGTGAATACAAGTTTCCCTGTCACTTCATGTGCTTCACGGAAAGGCATACCTTTTGTTGCTAGATAATCTGCAAGCTCCGTAGCATTGGAGAAGTCAGCGTGTACTGCCTGGTGCAAACGCTCAGTATTGACAGTCATTGTGCGAATCATACCTTCAAAGATTTTTAATGAACCAAGAATTGTCTGAACTGTATCAAACATGCCTTCTTTATCTTCCTGCATATCTTTGTTGTATGTTAACGGTGTTCCTTTCAGAACCGTTAATAAGCCCATTAAGTTACCGTACACGCGTCCCGTTTTTCCACGGATTAACTCCGCCATATCAGGATTTTTCTTTTGTGGCATAATAGAAGAACCTGTTGAGAAGGCATCATCTAATTCGATAAATTTAAATTCATCTGTCGACCACAAAATAATTTCCTCTGCAAACCGAGATAAATGCGCCATTAATAATGATGAATTACTTAAAAATTCAACGATAAAATCACGGTCACTTACTGCATCCATCGAGTTCGCATAAACTTCGCTGAAACCTAAAAGCTCCGCGGATTTTAAGCGATCGATTGGGAAAGTAGTACCTGCCATGGCACCTGCACCTAAAGGCAGAATATCAATACGCTTAAGCGACTCCGTAAAGCGTTGTTTATCACGCTCTAACATCCAGAAATAGGCCATCAAATGATGGGCAAATGAGATTGGTTGCGCACGTTGTAAATGAGTATAGCCTGGAGCAATTGTTTCTACATGCTCCTCAGCCTTTTCAAGCAACGTCTTTTGGAATATCTCAATTAAACCGATTGTTTCCTTCACACGTTTTTTCAAGAAAATATGCATATCCGTTGCTACTTGGTCATTTCGGCTACGGCCAGTGTGCAGCTTACCACCTACAGGACCAATTAAATCAATGAGCATTTTTTCCAAATTTAAGTGGATATCTTCATTGGCAACTGTAAATTCAAGCTCCCCTGCGATTGCTTTTTCTTGTAATTGTGCAAGGCCATCGAGAATGGTCTCTACGTCAGCTGCTGGTAAAATTCCTGTTGCGCCAAGCATCGTAACATGTGCTACGCTACCTTCAAGGTCTTCTAGAACAAGCTGTTGGTCAAAGCCAATCGATGCGCCGAACTCGTCCACCCATGCTTCTGCTGATTTTTGGAAACGCCCGCCCCAAAGTTTTGTCATAACAGCTCACCTTTTCCTTAAACTCTTTTTGAAAAAGGTGTAGTACAGCGTTTAATGCTACACTACACCCTGCTGTCAAAAGATTATTTTTTATTTACTGAAGAGTTAACCACTGTTGGCAGACCCCATAATTCGATGAAGCCTACTGCTGAAGCATGGTTGAATTGATCTTCTTTTGAATATGTTGCTAGCTTTTCACTATAAAGTGAATTTGGAGATTTACGTCCTTCCACAATTGCATGACCTTTGTAAAGCTTCACGCGCACCGTTCCGTTCACAAACTTTTGTGATTCAGCAAGGAATGATTCCAGTGCTACACGTAATGGAGAGAACCATAAGCCATCATAAATTAATTCAGATAATTTTTTCTCAATGACTGGCTTGAAGTGTGCTAACTCCTTTACAAGCGTTAAGTCTTCAAGTTCCTTATGAGCCGTTAATAGAACTTTTGCTCCTGGAATTTCATATACTTCACGGGATTTAATACCAACTAAACGGTTTTCAACGTGATCGATACGACCAACACCGTGTGCTCCAGCTACTGCGTTTAGCTCTTGAATTAAATCGGCAAGCTTCATTTCTTTACCGTTTAACGATACTGGTTTACCTGCAACGAATTCAATTTCTACGTATTCCGCTTCATCTGGAGCGTTTTCCACAGAAACTGTTAAACCATATGCTTCTTCTGGTGGAGATACCCATGGATCTTCCATTACACCCGCTTCATTTGCACGGCCCCATAAGTTTTGGTCGATTGAGAATGGTGAATCTAATGTTGCAGGAATCGGTACATCATGTTTCATTGCATATTCGATTTCCTCATCACGGCTCCAGCCCCACTCACGTACAGGTGCTAACACTTCTAATTCTGGATTTAACGCTTTGATAGAAACTTCGAAACGAACTTGGTCATTACCTTTACCTGTGCAACCATGAGCTACTGCGTCCGCACCCACTTGGTTTGCAATTTCCACTAGTTTTTTAGAAATTAATGGACGAGAAAGTGCTGATACTAGTGGATATTTTTGTTCATACCAAGTATGAGCTTGTAATGAGATTAATGCATATTCTTCAGCGAATTCATCCTTCGCATCTACCATATATGAGTCAATTGCTCCTACTTGAAGAGCTTTATTTTTTACAAACTCAAGGTCTTTCCCTTCACCAACATCAAGACAAACTGCAATAACGTCCCAGCCTTGTTCTTTTAACCACGGAATTGCAACAGAAGTATCAAGACCTCCTGAATATGCTAATACTACTTTTTTATTCGCCATAAAAACGCGCCTCCAATTAATCTATTAGATATGTATGTTTATACATTCATTTAAAACTTTATACACGAATAGTATCATGTTATAAAAATAAAAACAAGTGTATTTTTATAAATTTATAGACTTTTATGTTTATTGTAAAAAGTGTGTCATTACAATACTTTAAGCGCTTGTATAAACTATGAATAGTTTTACTCGAAAAAACGATTTTTTACGCGCAACATGAATGTATATAGTATTAATTTCGGGATAGTAAATGGCTGTTCTGCAATACGGGGAGTTGATTTCCAGATGGGGCCGCTTCACTTGCGTTGCTCGCTTCTAGGTCTCATATGTAAAGCTGATCCCCAAGAAGTCGCCCATCCTTCATTCCAACTAAACGCTTCACTTATCTTGCATTCTTTTATAATTCTTTGTTTTTAAACGCTATTAAAAAGAACCCATTGTGTAAAATGAGTTCTCATGACAACAAAAAGATAAATATTAATTTATGTGTAGTTTAGTTGGAAAACGAAACTCGATTGTTCAGTACCTCTCACAAAGTACTCATTGTTAAGACTACAATTCAGTTTTATAGAAACTAAAAAAGCTAACATTTACAATCTGTGAATTCATTATGCACAACGGTTTTATTTGTTCTTATTAATCTACAAAAATATTTTATTAACCTTTAAGCACGTGGTCGGTTATTTTTTTAGCGATCGTTTTTTGACCATCATTATTCACTGTTAATATATCTTGCTTTATCGTTACGAGAATGCCTAAACTGCGTAAGAAAAATTCATCTTCTTTTATCGCATGTAACTCAAGTGGCATTGTAGCAGGTAGGAAAATGTATAAGCGATTGTCCTCTTGTAACGCTATTTCCACTGTATGTTCAGGTTGTTCTTGGAGTTGATATTTACCTTCATAGCTCTGTAAAATTTCGACTGGTAAATGCACAGCTTTATATTGTTCAGGCTTTTTCGGTAAATGGAATTCATGTGTTATTACCGCTTTTTCAATCGCTTCACCAATAGCTATTTCATAATCCACTTCTTGTTCTTTACTGCGTAAAAATACAAAGATTGTCTTAGATTGTGGATAAATTTTAAATGTAGTGGCATACCCAGGCCATCCACCGCTGTGCCATACACATTTCCCCAGTTGTTCATCCTCATAAATAATCCAGCCCATACCATAAGAAAAAGGTTGCTCTGCTGTAAGAGCTGAGGGCGTAAAGGCTTGCTCAAGTAAAGCTTCATCCCAAAGTTGTGCTTGAATAACAGAACGCCCTAATTTCCATAAGTCCTCTACTGTTGAATAGATTCCGCCATCGCCAGTTATATAATTTAAACAAGTAGTACTTTTCGTTTCATCAAATTCTGAAGGGTCCACATATTGCCCGGAATACACATCAAACACGTAGCCATGCGCAATTTCATTCGTAAATTGTTTTGTAAAAGTAGTGGACGTTACAGTTGTATGCATCATATTTAAAGGTTTAAATATAGCTTCATCCATAAATTCAGTAAAACTTTTATTCGCCACACGCTCGATTAAAAGAGCTAATAGGACATAACCTGTATTGCAGTATTCCATTCTCTCACCTGCTACAAATAGTCGAGGTGGTGCATATTGAATTAATAGCTGCAGCACATCTTCATTTGTGGCAGCTGTTGTTTCATCCCAATTTGAAAACAATGCCATATAATCAGGCAAACCTGATGTATGGTGTAATAAGTGGCGCACAGTAATATTTGTATAAGGTAAATTATCAAACCATTGGCTAATATCATCATCAAATGTTATTTTCTTATCTTGTACTAAAAGTAAAATTCCCAATGCTGTAATCGGCTTTGATACAGAAGCTAAGTTAAAACGTTGATGAAGTCCCATGGGCGCGTGTGTTTCTATTGAAGCTTCTCCATAAGCACCTTGCAATATAATTGTCTCATCTTGTGCAAGTAAAACAGTACCATTAAACGTATTTTCAAGCTGTTTTTTTACATTATTCCAATCCATTTTCAATTTCCTCCTCAACAATTTGATATAGGCGTTGGATTAAACTACGCAATTGTTCTAAATTTTCCACAGGCATTTTGCTATAAATTTTATTAAGAATAAGCTTATTAATTTGTTCATCCCGATGATAATATGCCTCTCCGTTTTCAGCTAACAGAACAACCACTTCCCTGCGATTATTTGGGTTAACATCGCGTTTAAGGTAGTTTTCTTTTTCAAGTCTCGCTACTATTTGACTCACAGCACTTGGAGAGATTTCCATATAGTGCGCAATTTCACCCATTGTACATTTTTTATGCTTGTGTACATAATCAATTACCATCGTTTGTTTCATCGATAAATCATCTTTAAATAGAGCTTCTTGAGCCTTCGCTAATTTTACATTCATTTCATAAGTATATTGATTAATGTCATCGACAATTTGTTTTATATTTTCAGTCATCTTTACCAGCCTTAATATTTTAGTTAACTTAAATGTTAATCTAAATGAAATGTATTGTCAACAAATGGGTGTTTTTAGAAATTTCATCATTATTACATGTGGTTGATTTCCCAGAGGGCGTCCGATGCAAATGAAGGTCCATAAAAAAACTGTAAACACTCAACTTGAGTACGTTTACAGTTTAACTTCTTTCAGTAATTATTTTCAGTAGCGACAGTTACAATTCTGCTGAAGCATAATTGACTAACCTATTTTTTATTGAAAAATGACTTACCTAAAAATTCAACAGTTGCAGGTGCCATTGCATACAGCTTGCTTGTTAACCCCATGACCCTTGGTAAATTAACCTCTCGAACTGGTCGTTCAATCGTTTTTACTGTAGCTTGTGCCACTTCTTCAGCTGTAAGTAAAAATCTTCCTAAAGACTCGCGATAGCCACTTTCATCACTCGCCTTATCTAAAAATGGTGTATCGATTGGACCTGGATGTATCACCGTAACTTTAACATTATACGGAGCAAGTTCCATGCGAAGCCCATTTGTAAAACCGACAATCGCATGCTTTGTAGCAGCATAAACACTAGCCTTAGGTGTCGCTACCTTTCCTGCCTGTGAGCCGATGAAGATTAATTGACCTTGCTGACGTTGTATCATAGGTTGTGCTAGACGTTTTGCTAAATACATCGGTACACTGACATTTAGCTCTACCATTTGTCTAATCGCTTCATCTGCTAAGTCTGTTGCATTGCCAAATTTACCTACCCCTGCAGATAAAATAGCTACATCAAGAGGCGGTAGTTGTGCGCATACTTCATCGATTGTAGCTAAATTAATTAAATCTGCTTGAATCACATTGGCGCCTACTCGTTCTAATGTTTTTAATGCAACCGCATTGCGTCCTGTTGCATAAACCGTATGACCCTGTGCTACTGATAATTCTGTAATTTTCAATCCTACACCACTTGTTGCACCTGTAACGAAGATGGTCTTTTTATTCATGTTCATATTTAAACCTACTTCCTTTGAAATAAATAGATACCTTCTTCCGTTTTAGTTGATGTAATGAAATTGTTAGCCTCTAAGTAATCTAAATAGCCGAGCGTTTTGGACAACGTCAGACCAAACTGACGCTGAAAAACAGCTGGGTAAAAGCGCTTCGTTACTTGTACAGCAGTTAATGGTTCATCTCCAAATAATTCACAAACCTTCAAAGATTGCTGATGCTGCCGTTCTAGTCGTTTATCAATTAAATCAGGAATATTCTCTAGCTCAGCACCATGTCCTGTATACATCTTTTTTACGGGTAATCGACGTAAAATTTCTAGTGATTCATTATATTGTAGTAACGATTTAGTACGTCCTAATGTACGGTCTAGTGGTGGCTCAATTAATGGGTTTGGCGTTATTTTTGCAAGCAATAAATCTCCACCTATTACATCATGAGTTTTTTCATCCCAGAATATTAAGTGACTTTGTGCGTGTCCTAAAGTTTCAATAGCCTTTAATCCTGGATGTCCTGGTACTTCATCTCCATCGTTAAGTATTTGTGTTAAAGGGCGTTCACCTACAAGCTCTATTTCACGGCGGACATGGACACTCGGCTGGATATATTGTTGAGGAACTCCGTGCTCAAATAAGCGCTCACTGTAAAACTGCACATGGTAACGTAAAAAATCCTCGTCATGACGAAGCCATTTATCATTATAGGCATGCCCTAAAATTTCTGCGTTCGGAAAGGCATCCACCCAACCTGCATGGTCTGGATGATGATGGGTTAACACAACCTGTTCAATATCTCGCATATCAAAGCCCATTGCTCGAATACCCCTTTTAAGTGCTTCATAGGCTTCCATTGTTTTTGGACCAACATCAAAAATGGTCAATGCATCTCCTTTTACAACAAATGCATTCACATCTCCTACTTCATAGGGTGTTGGTATTTCTATTTTGTGTATAGACAAAAGCTGTTTCCCCCTTTAATGCAACTAGTGAATACCTATTCATTCTATTTTACAAGTTTTTCTTCTTTTCGTCACCCTCCTGTTGACAGGTTGACGTATTATTAATATAATTTTGAATAATCTAATTATTCTTGTGCGTTGATGAAGCCAAGTACGTAATTGGTGAAGGTGTCTTAGAGAGTGTTACATTTGCTGAAAGTGACACATCACCCGCTCCCATTACCGAACCTACTTCTGAGCAGTTATGAAAACATAACCGTTTCCCTTGCGATAAAAGGGCTATGAGTTGTGCCAATTGGCAAACAAAGGTGGTACCGCGGAAACAACAGCGTTTTCGTCCTTCTTTATAAGGACGGGAGCGCTTTTTTTATCTTCATTTCAGCAGATATTTTGGTAGCGAAAGAAGCAGCAGCTACAAATGTCTTCTGTAGCGAAAGCAAAGCGGCAGCTACAAATGTCTTCTGTAGCGAAAGCGAAGCGGCAGCTACAATTGCGCCAAGGCGAAATTGATTTTGAGAACTGGAGGTTTTATCATGAAAAAAATACTATTTATTGGTGCAGGCTCTATGGCAGAGGCATTGATTCAGGGCTGGATTAAACAAAAGGTATTTACAGCACAAGAAATTTACGTCACCAATCGCACAGACAAGGAACGCTTACAATTTTTACACGACACATATAATGTAAATAGCAATTTTGATGATGCTATTTATCAGCAGGCTGATTTAGTCATTCTAGCGATGAAACCAAAAGATGCCGTTGTAGCGATGCGTGAGCTAAAGCCTAAAATTACAGAGCAATCAGCCGTACTTTCTATTTTAGCTGGTATTGCCATTACTACTATTACAGAACATTTAGGTGCTCGTCCAGTCGCACGCGTTATGCCTAATACTTCTGCGACTATTGGGATGTCTGCGAGCGGGATTGCCTTTAATGACGAAGTAACAGCAGAACAACGCGCTCTTTTCTTACAGCTTTTAGAGGCGATTGGTTCAGTTATTGAGGTAGATGAGGATCAATTACATGCTGTAACCGCCCTTTCCGGGAGTGGGCCAGCATATATTTATTATTTAATGGAGGCATTTGAACGGGTTGGTACAAAGGTCGGTCTCTCGAAGGATACAGTACGACTATTAATGACACAAACACTTGCTGGTACTGCAGAAATGCTGAAGCAATCCGTCGATGAGCCTGATGTATTACGCCAAAAAGTAACCAGTCCGGGCGGTACAACAGAAGCTGGAATTAAAGCTCTTGAGCAATATCAATTTAATGAAGCCATTGAAGCATGCATTAAAGAAGCTGAAGCTCGATCTCGATTACTTGCAAATAGTAAATAATGTATGCCAAAATAAAGTATATCACTAGGGATTAGGGGGCTTTAAATTGGCTAAATTATTCGAACCTTATCAATTGCAAAATATCACTTTAAAAAACCGTGTAGTGATGGCGCCGATGTGTATGTACTCGGCACAGGATGATGGACTTGTCACACCTTTCCACCAAGTACATTATGCAACGCGGGCTGCTGGTCAAGTTGGTTTAATTATTGTCGAAGCTACAAGTGTTGTACCAGAGGGTCGTATTTCTAGTAACGATCTTGGTATTTGGAATGACGCTCATATTGAAGGTTTAAGTCAATTAGTTCAAGGAATGAAAGTATACGGAGCAAAAGCTGGCATACAGCTGGCACACGCTGGACGTAAAGCAACTGTAGATGGAGAAATATTTGCCCCATCAGCTATTGCATTTAGCGATGCTTTTAAAACGCCAACTGAAATGACACTAGAAGACATTGAATATGTTGTAGAAGCATTTACACAAGCAGCTGTCCGGGCAGCTAAAGCAGGCTTTGACGTTCTTGAAATCCATGGAGCACATGGCTACTTAATAAGTGAATTTTTATCACCAGCAACGAATAAACGCAATGACCAATACGGTGGCTCTCAAGAAAATCGTTATCGATTATTACGTCAAGTCATCGATGCTATTCGAAGTGTTTGGGATGGCCCTTTACTTGTACGCGTTTCCGCTGAGGACTATGCAGAAGATGGTACAACAATGGATGATTTCATTGTCTTCAGCCGTTGGATGAAATCACAGGGAGTCGATTTAGTGGATGTTTCTACAGGTGGCGTCGTGCAAGCCCATATTAATGTTTTTCCAGGCTACCAAGTAACGCATGCTGAAGCGATTAAGCATGGTGCTGATATTCCAACTGGAGCAGTCGGCCTCATTACGACAGCTATTCAAGCAGAGGAAATTTTACAAAATAATCGTGCTGACTTAATCTTCCTAGCGCGTGTTCTTCTGCGCGAGCCATATTGGCCACTTCATGCTGCTAAAGATTTAAGAGAAGAAGTTAAACCTCCAGTGCAATACGTACGTGGTTGGTGAAAAATAGCGATATAGCGACTATTCATCAACATATATAAAAAAACAGCTTGTTGCTTTATGCTAACAAGCTGTTTTCATGTTAATAAACAGGATTTTGTTTAATTTCTTCATCAATTGCCTTCACTATCGTCTCTCCATCATCTGCCGTTATGACTTCTCCATTGACGATTGGTGAAAATCCCTACTACCTCGCTGACAGTATACTCTTTTACCAATCTAATTCTGCACGAGAAAATATTAATGGGTATGAAACAAAACAAAGTTCTCAAAGTCATCCGAGTAATCTATCCTTCTATCTTTTGCCTCAACAATGTGTTAGCATCATCACCCTCATTTTCGACGGAATATACCTATTGCTATCGAAAAAAAACGATATAAAATCTCTTTTTCCTGGAACATCGTCAAATACAATTTCATTAATCTCAGAAGTTTCCCTTCCAAGAATTTTCAAACAAAATATCTTTATTCAGAAAGTCATTAATGATACCTTTTGAATTTTTGTATTCAACTATATTGTGTTAAGAGAACACCTAGCGCAAAGTTAGGACAAGGAAGTAGTACTACATATTCACGCATTTCTTAGCAATTATTTGTAACCTGGTAAGAGTTCATACTACGTTCATCTAATTTAGTAAAATCAATATATTCTCTAAGAAACCTCGCACTATCTGAGCATAGATTAGAAATTGATGAGTTTTAGAGCAAAAGTATTGTGTCCATTTTAAAGGAGCTTTTGATGTAAAAGTCGAAATTTTGTGATAAATTAGACACGACATAATAGGATGAAAACTTTTAAGGAATCGTTAAGATTGTTCTGTAGAGTTTTCCTTCCTTTTGGAGATAGTATATAAGACTAGTTAATGAATCAATAAAATTGAAAGGAGCCTTATTCATAGTTGAAAACTCAACTAAAAATGAAAAAAAAATTAGTTATTTCTATGCTTTTAATTACAGGTCTTGTTACCTGCATGATTGGTTGTTCAGAAGATACAACCAATCATGCAGAATCAACTATGGAAGGAATTGTAGCGAAAATAAAGGATAATCAGATATTAGTAGTAAAAGGAGTGACAAAAGAGGAAATTAAAGGTTTATCTGAAGAAGAAACGATAAAGAAAGGACAAAGTGCGGCTTATTTTGAATTAAAACGAGAAGTAAAAAATATGAAAGTAGGTAGTAAGGTAAAAGTTTGGATTGAGAGCATAGACACTTCGAATCCAGCTTATGGAATTAGTAGTAAAGTAGAAGTTATAAATTGAAAAAGTAAAAGCACCCTTTAAAACCTAAGCAGGGTTAAAGTGCTTTTACTTTCGTTTTGCCAATCGCTCTTGAAGCGTTTGTTTTGTTACTTGACCGTATGGTGTTACAGCACCATACGGCCTTTTTCTCACCCTATTATAACACATCACTTTTATTTTCAAGAACTTATACCCAAAAAGTATCGCTGATAGAACCGCGAACATCGATGATTAAAGTGCAAAAATCGCTGATAGAACCACGAACATCGATGATTAAAGTGGAAGAATGGCTTATTGCCAAGATGCACTAAACTGCTTGGCTACTTCTATTTCAAATCCCTTTTTACACACACTAAAAACTCAATCATGCCTTCTTCTATTTTGGCTGTTGCACTTCCACCTAATTTTTCTGCTAGCAGCCTGACAATAGATAACCCTAGTCCTGTGTTTTTACGTCTGGAATTGTCTGTTGTATAAAATCGTTCAAAGAGCTGGTTAGGATTTAGTTGACTATTTTCGTCAATCGGATTTTGAAAACAGATATATGCATGTTCTTCTTCTAACCACATCTTGATCGTTACATCCCCTTGCGCATGCATGATACTATTTCTTACTAAGTTTTGTACAATGCGTAAAAGCATTTCTTCATCAGAGTGAATAATGAGCGGCTCAAAATTTGGTAAGTTGACGGCTATTCCTTTTTGTTCAAATTGTACAAAGGCACCAGCAATCTCTTCAAATACTATGTTTGTTATATTAATACGATCTTTTTTGGGTTTGTCTTCATTACTATGCAAATAGGAATATTCAAAAAATGTTGCTAATAATTGCTCTAGTCTTCCAACATGTTTTTGTGCGATTTCAAGCTTTGCAAGCTGCTTTTCTGTTAAGGGTTCTTTTAAAAGCATTTGTTGATAGCCCTTTATCGCAGTGAGTGGCGTACGAAAATCATGCGAAATGTTTGAAATCATTTCCTTATAGTATTTTTCTTCCCGCTTAATATACGACCTTGATTTTTGTGATTCTATTAATATGCGATTTATATTTGCCACTAGTTGATTTATTTCTTTGTTTAATAGCTCTACGCTAATTGGCTGTGTATATTGCTCATGTAGACGTTGTGACAATTGAATGTTCATCAATTGTAGTTGCCTTTGTATATAAAAAATATAAAATAGTAATCCTACAATGATTACAATTGCCACAATCCACATTCCCTACCATCTCCTTACTTGATTTCTGCTTTTCTAAATGTCATGAATGTTACATATAAAATGACTACTATAAATACGACACAAATGGAGACGGCCGAAATTAAATCACCTTTACTCATGCTTACATTAATCGCAAGATACTCCGCTGAATAGGGTGTGAAGGACAATACTTTATCTACCATCTTAAATGAATCCTGAAAACTAGCAACTTGCCCAAAGAACATGGACATCATGTAATACGCAGCTACTACAAGCACCGATTTTCTGAAGGCAAACGCCAGTAAAATACAAGTCGTTAACTGCGCAAGATAGACTATTGTCATAGTGCTCATTATTGTTACGTAATCGGCAAAGCTGCTACTAGTAGTCGCCGTTAGAATGCTTAAAAAACCTGCTGCTTTCCCGCCCATACTAAACGTGCTGTCCATGGATAAACCAATTATTGTCACGATGATATAAGGGCTTACAAGAACAATAAGTAAGATCCAAAAAACAATCGCTTTACTTATGACTATTTGGATTCTTGCAAAGCCGCTTATAATCGGATGATGGATATTTTTTGTATCAAAATCTGAACAAATAAGTGTAGTGGCAAGTACTGCTCCTACTATTGACATCGTATTCATATCAGATAGTAAAAAACCAACGTTGCTGATGCTTTCATTTATTGAGTTATTGCCTATACCATAAGCAATACTAAACATTGCTGTTGCAGAACATGTTGTAAGAGCCAGTAAGACCCAAAATATTTTGGATTTAGTTGTTTTATAGAGGTAAGCACGTACTAAATTAAACATGGCGCTCACCTCCAATTAACGTAAGGAAGTAGTTCTCTAATGTGTCTCCTTGTAGACTAAATTCCGTAAGTGTTATCCCATTTTCAAATAAGGCGGTTGATACGTCCCCAAGATTCTCTAAGAAATCATACAATTTAATTGTTTTATTTGGCATGACTTGAAAATTTTGTGTTTTAAGAATTGTTTCTAATACATGTGCACATTGTTCGGGAGCTGTACAACCAATGCGAATATAATGTCTACATTCTTCGTCGAGCTGTTGTTGCGTCATTTGTTTCATAATTTTCCCTTTATGAATAATGATATAATCAGTTGTTGTTTGATAAAGTTCCGGTAAATTATGACTCGAAATTAAAATCGTCATCTGTCGCTCTTCACAAAGACGTGTTAAAAGCTGACGAATTTCAACAACACCTATAGGATCTAACCCATTCACTGGCTCATCTAAAATCAATAGCTCTGGATTAGTTAATAACGCAATAGCAATGCCTAAACGTTGTTTCATGCCGAGTGAAAAATGCTTAGCTTTCTTATTGTTTGTACTCGTCAATCCAACCAATTGCAGTATTTCATCTTCTAGCTCCTCATTCGGAATCCCCCGCATTAAACGATGATATTTAAGGTTTCCTTTTGCGGTCATATCAGGGCTAATTGCTGGTTGTTCAATCATACTGGCAATCCTTTTTCGTTGCTGCTGTATTTCCTTGTCAGATGATTTCCCAAATAACTCAAATGAACCTTCTGTTTGAAAACTAATCCCTGAAACTATCTTCATTAAGGTTGTTTTTCCCGCACCGTTTTCACCAATAAGCCCATAAATACGTCCTTCTTTTAATTCGATTGATACGTCGTGTAGTACTGTATGCTTTTTATATGTTTTCGTTAATTGATTTGTTTTTAATATGGTTTCTCCCATATTAAGCACCTCCCTTTCATATTCATAGATTACTCATGAAAGGTATAGATAAAGTAAAGATGACGTATAGATTACGGATGATTTATGGACGTAAACGATAGCCAAGACCACGAAGCGTCTCGATATAATCTGCTTGTGGATTTTTTGTCTTCAATTTATGTCGAAGATTACTAATATGAATTTTAATAATATGTTCATCTCCTAAATATTCTTCTTGCCAAATGGATTCGTATAAATTTGCTTTCGTGAATACTTTTTCTTGATTTGCCATAAACAATTCGAGCAGTAAATATTCCTTTGCAGTTAGTAAGACCTCTTCACCACTCACTGTAACTCGCTTAGCGACATCATCCAGCACTATATCCTTGTATTGCAGCTGCTTCATTGGTGTAGCTTTTTTAACACGACGTAATATCGATTCAATACGGGCAAGAACCTCACCAAGGTCAAAAGGTTTCGTAATATAATCGTCCGCTCCTAAACGAAGCAAATCAATTTTTGTTGACACTAAATCTTTTGCTGAAATCATAACAACAGGTACATCCGAAATAGCGCGAATTTCTTTTAATAATTCATCACCACTTTTATAGGGAAGCATAATATCAAGAAGTACAATATCAAACTCATTTTGCAGAAATGCTCGATGTCCTTCTACTCCATCCATCACGCTTGTTACCTGATAATCTGCTTGCTCAAACAATTCTGTTAACATTGCATTTACATCTTCATGATCCTCAACCATTAAAATTCTCAATACAACCACACCTTTAATAAATTATGACTCGGCATAATTGCGTCCAGAATCGACTTTGCGCTTAGGCCTACAAATAGTTTTTGCGCGAAAGCGTAGTGTCAGCAGCAGGACCCTTTTCCATCCGTCGCTTCGCCTTTTCCATCCGTCGTTCTGTTCGAGCATTCCGTCGCCTTCTTTTCCTTCCGTCGTTCTGCTCGGGTCTTCCGTCGCTTCGCCTTTTCTTTCCGTCGTTCTGCCCGGGCTTTCCGTTGCCTTCTTTTCCATCCGTCGTTCTGCTCGGGCCTTCCGTCGCTTCGCCTTTTCTTTCCGTCGTTCTGCTCGGGTCTTCCGTCACCTTCTCTTCCTTCCGTCGTTCTGCCCGTGCCTTCCGTCGCTTCGTCTTTTCTTTCCGTCGTTCTGCGCGGACTTTCCGTCGCCTTCTTTTCCATCCGTCGTTCTGCTCGGGTCTTCCGTCGCTTCGCCTTTTCTTTCCGTCGTTCTGTTCGGGCCTTCCGTCGCTTTTCCTTTTCTTTCCGTCGTTCTGCCCGGCCTTTCCGTCTCTTCTCCTTTTCGATTCCTGACATCCGCCAATGGCTTTACCTTCTTTACAGAAAAAAGTTAAAATATCCCTATTAATATTATATGGGAATTCATGTTAATAAACATTAAATAATTTTATTAACTATCACCCTATTGTTCTTACTAATGCATATGAACTGTAATACTTAGCTGCGATAAATGAAGTTCTTCTGTGGCTACTCGAAAATTACAAGTTTTAGCGGCAGCTACAAAAGACTGTATCCATTTATAATCCAAACGCTTACCTCTTTCAATCGTTTATGCCTCGGCATAATTGCGTCCGTATGTTTAAGCGGATATTCGAACACCCCCTGAAAGATTAATCTTTTTAATCAACTTCACTAACTATATTTAATTTACTAAATTATCCAACAATAATACACTAAAATTAGCTCGTTTACTTTTAACAAAGGGGGAAAATCGTATGTTAGCTAAATTAAGTAAGCAATTCCGTACTTTTGCCAAAAATGAATGTGAAAATTCAAGTCCACTATATGAACATTTAGCCAATAAGATTGCCGATGATGATGAAATATTAAAAGTTGCCACATTTATCCCTAAAGGACAACCTGTACCTAATTTATTATTAGCAGGCGTTCAGTATTTGTTGTCATCAGCCAAAGACGATTTAGTTAATTTCTATCCATCCTTAACGACAACACCAAAACCAATAGATGAAGTGTATCCTGTTTTTAAAGCGTTCGTCTTAGCCCATTCAGATGAATTGAAGAATTTATTTCAAGAAAAACTTGTCCAGACTAATGAGATTCGCCGTTGTACTTACCTTTATCCGATGATGACAGAAATTTATGAACGCCATCAAAAACCTTTAGCCTTAATAGAAATCGGGGCAAGTGCAGGACTCCAACTTGGGATGGATCAATATAATTACTGCTATAATCAACAGCTTCATATAAACCATTCAAACAGCGCTTTCGTTTTGTCCTCAGAAAATCGCGGAGAACCGCTTCCAGCTTCCATTACAAATGCTCCTGTTGTTTGTAAACGTATTGGGATCGATTTAAATCCGATTGATATTCATAATGAGGAAGAACTTCGATGGCTCCAAGCATTAATTTGGCCAGAGCATCAAGAACGTAGACTTTTCTTACATCAGGCACTCCCTATTTTAAAAGAACTTGATTTAGAACTGATAAAAGGAGATGCTATCAAACTGATAAAAGAAATTAGTAGAGATGTTAATCAAGATGCGCAATTAGTTGTTTATCGTACGCATGTGGCCAATCAAATCCCAATGGAGTTACGCCTTGAACTAATTGAACAATTAAAAGAGATCAGCATGGAACGCCCTCTCTATCATTGTTATAACAATTTATTTGATATACAACTGCATCAAGATTTTATTGATCAAGGTGAAATAGAATCTATCCGAATAATGGAACGCCCTGATGGTCATGCTCGATGGTTCAAGTGGGCCAACCAAAAATAAAAGTTGCCACGAAAAAACGCTACATGAGATTTTTCTCTCATGCAACGTCATGTTGATTAAAAACTATTAAATCAATGAAATTAAGTTTTCTCGGTAAAACGAGGGGGTGATTTCCGTTCCGGCTGGGCGCTTTGTTGCTGCCGCTTCGCTTTCGCACAGAAAAAACATTTGTTGCTGCCGCTTCGCTTTCGCACAGAAAAAACATTTGTTGCTGCCGCTTCGCTTTCGCACAGAAAAAACATTTGTTGCTGCCGCTTCGCTTTCGCACAGAAAAAACATTTGTTGCTGCCGCTTCGCTTTCGCACAGAAAAAACATTTGTTGCTGCCGCTTCGCTTTCGCACAGAAAAAACATTTGTTGCTGCCGCTTCGCTCCGCTGTAGGGTCTCGGGCCAACAGATGTTTTTTGCGCGAAAGCGTGAGTGCAACGTAGCGACAGCAGCAAGATGTTGGTCACGAAGGCGTTATCACAGGATGTGATGCTTTTAGCCTTCGTTCCTCTATTGCTGATCCCCAAGGAGTCGCCCAGCCTACACTCCAATCAACCGCTTTATTAAGCAAGTATCTTATAGTATATCACTCTATTTTTTTGCAGTATATTTTCTAATTGCTGGTAAAATATCGTTCCCGATAATTTCAATATTTTTCATTAATTTATCGAATGGCACACCGCCAAAATCAATTTGTGCCATAAATCGTTGCATGCCATAGAGCTCGTATTGATACAGTAATTTTTCAATAATTTGCTCCGTACTTCCGACCATTAAGGCATCTTTAGTATCCGGTGCTTCCGCAAATTGTTGCTTTGGATAACCGGCGCCACGAATTGCTTGGAATCCACCATTTAAATGGGGATACATCCCTTGTAGTGCCTCTTCCGTCGTATGTGCGACGTGGAATAGGCTTGTTGTAGCAATCGGTAACTCTTTCGGATCAAAGCCATTTCTCTCCGCTGCCTCCCTGTAGGCATCAACTGATGGCTTAAAGTTAACAGCGGGACCACCTAATGTCGTTAGCATCATTGGAATGCCCATATAGCCTGCTTTAATGGCACTTGCAGGTGGTCCACCAACAGCTCGCCAAATTGGTAACGACCCATTTTTAGGTTGTGGCAAAATTTGCGCATTGTGAAGTGGTGCACGGAATTGCCCTTCCCAAGTGACCAGCTCGTTGTCATTTATTTTTTTCAGTAACGCTAATTTTTCTTCAAAAATTTCTTCATAATCCTTTAAATCGATACCTAGTAATTGATATGCTCCAACACGAGAGCCACGCCCTGCAACTATTTCTGCACGTCCATCTGAAATTAGATCAATCGTTGCAAAATCTTCATATACGCGTACAGGATCAGAGACACTAAGGACTGTTGCAGAGCTTGCTAATTTAATTTTTGATGTAGCGTGTGCAATTGCTCCTAAAACAACTGTGTGTGCCTGTGTCGTAAAGTACGATTGATGACTTTCGCCAACAGCAAAGACATCAATACCCGCTTGTTCTGCAAGCTGACTTGCTTCAATTAGCTCTTGGATTCGTTGTTGAGCTGAAATACGTTCACCGGTTAATGGATTTGGAATATGATCCCCTAATGAATATAGGCCAAATTCGATGCCTTTCGATTGATCAATACGGTATTTATCCATGATGAATATCTCTCCTTAATCTAGCGGCTCTAAAATAGCTTCGATTTCTGCACGTCTTTCTTCTAAAAATGGTGGAAGATCAAGTTCTTTGCCAAGATCCTCTATTGCCGAATCAACTGTAAATCCTGGGCCATCTGTTGCCATTTCAAATAAAATGCCATTACGATCTCTAAAATAAAGACTTTGGAAATAATAACGATCCACAATGCCAGTACTATCAAAGCCCTGCTCCTTAATTTTGAGATCCCACTGTTGCAATTCCTCCACTGTTCCAACACGTAGTGCAAGATGGTGAATACTACCACGTCCAGGTTTCTCACTTGGCCCTTCTAATTCTTGAACGACGATTTCTCCAAGCACTTCACCAGGAATCGATTGCAATACTGCTTCTTTTTCACTTTCTGTTACAACTGTGTAATTAAATAGCTCTTTTAATAAGCTTACTGTCCGTTGCAAGTAACGAACTGTCATTTCAACTGTACCCATCCCTAAAATACGATGTTCTGCAGGGATATCAGAGCCGTCCCATGGTTGCCAATGAGCTGGTGTTTCATGACCATGATTGTTTAACAGCACCATTCTTAACCCTTCATGATCCTCAAAAAACAATGCATCTTTCCCTGCATAAGTTGTTATTTCACTATGCTCAATCTTTAACTTTTGAAAACGATTTTTCCAATATTGCAGACTGTCATAGCTTGGCACTAGTAAGCCAATACGTGTAATGGCATTTGTTCCGCGCACTGTCCGACCTGCTACTGGCATTTCAAAAAATGTTAATTCTGTACCTGGTGCTCCAGTTAAGTCTCCATAAAACAAGTGATACATGGAAGGCGAATCTTGGTTTACTGATTTCTTTACACGACGTAAGCCGAGAAGTTTTGTGTAAAAATCATTATTACGTTTACCGTTTTTTGTTAGCATTGATATATGATGATGTCCACTTAATTTGTTCATGAATGTTTCCTCCTTGTTTTCACTTGACTAAGCAAGTGATAGTGTAAAAAAATCACGCTGGTGGTAATTTTTTATCACGACTATGCTTCTCTATTTTCGACATTAGTGTATTTAAAGTTTTCAGTTCTTCTTCTGTTAATACTTCTTCAAAAAATGAAGATTGAAATTGTAGCTGACTTGGTGTTGCCATATCAATCATCTGCTCGCCTTTAGCTGTTAGTGAGATTGTTTTGGTCTTCCAATTTTGCTTGCGTTCAATAAGTCCATCTTTTTCAAGACGAGCAAGCATCCTAGACATACCACCTTGCGTCACTATCACTTTCTCTGCTAATTGGGATTGCGTTAACGGTGCATATGTCTTAATTTGGATTAGGACATCAAATTGTGCAGTCGTTAAACCAAAGCGCTTTAAAAACTCATTGGATAGCTGATTACTTTGATTTGTAAAGCGCATCATCCGAATCCACGTCACTGTTCCGAGCGTATGTTTTCGCATCGCTTCCTCCCCCTCTCATTTGTCACTTTACCACGCAAGTGATGTACAAGCAAGAAAAATTATCTCGAATTCAAAATATTTTTCAGTGTGAAGCTCACACTATATAATGCCATGCGTCGTAATTGGATATAAGTTTCCTTTAAAGGCAAAGGAAATTCTCCCTGTTTCTTCAGACACTATCATGACAAGCGCATCACTTACTTCACTTAACCCTAATGCTGCTCGATGCCTTGTGCCTAATTTCTTTTCCCCCGTATATCTCTCTGACAGTGGCAGTACATTTGCTGCTGATTTAATTAGATTTTGGCTTATTAAAACGGCGCCATCATGAAGTGGATTTCCAGGAAAAAAAATAGATTCTAATAAGGAATGCGTTACTTCTGCACCAATATGAATACCAGGCTGTATAATAGATGATACTGAATCCTCTCGTTCAATAACAATTAGTCCGCCGTGTCTTCTTTTAGACATATTTTGTACGCTATGCGAAAGCTCAGGATATTTTTCAGTAAACGGCGAAAGATAGCAATTCAAATAAAACGTAGCAGCCTTCATTTCAATCGTTACAAATTTCTCTTTTATTTTTTCAAAATTCCCAAGAAGACAGTTTGTATCCGTATCCATAGCTTCTACACTTTGCTGTAATGAATGTATGACCTGCAAAAGCTCTTCCTTTAATGTTTGTTTCATTGGTGAAAAATCGCAATTTGTTGGATCCATAAAAAACACCCCGCTTTTCAAATTTAACATGAAAAAACTTGTATTTTTAGTTTCTCTCTATGTAATTATTTTATTCGCCTTGAATTCAACATACACACTACATAAGTTGTAGATTAATCCATCCTTTTCACGCCAAGTGAAGCGTAATAAGGAAGCATGTAACAGTATGGCTGTATTCTTTCAAGTTAAAAAGCGTATTCAAATTGTAATTGAATACGCACACTAATCTTCTACTGATAATTTTTTTATAATCCTTATTTATAGAGATAATGGATGTAAATCCGTTTTTCCGTATTAGTACTACTTGGATTCTCTCATAATATTGCAATTCCTTGCCCCAATTTTCCAGAGGATAATGAGCCACACTTTTTTCACAAATCATCGTAAGTTAAACGGTATTCTTATTTTTTCCCAAGTAATTGTGGGGGCCATTTTCTAAATAGGAGGATTTAGAGTTTTGACTTCTACTATCAGTAATAACTTTAACAATATGACAATAAAGACTTCAAAAAAAAACACGTGTATCCATTAGATAAACTAAAGAATACTCGTGTTGTTATTGCTTACATTTGTCCAGAACGAATTTTCTTGACGATACTAAATGTTGTGTAGGCAGCGGCCGGTGCAAGCACTACAATAAAAATAAGCCAAACCGTTAAGTTGTCCGTCGCTTTTAATGTGTCATAATTGGAGATAACAAACATAATTAGTCCAAATAATAATAAATAGCTCAGCACATTGGGAAAAATAACGATTAAACGCAATAGTGCTGGTGGCATCTTTTGCTGATTCATATAAAACCACTCCCCTTTAATCAATTATACAAAAATTAACTATTAATCGCATTATAATTCTTCTATATTCCAAATTTCCATTCTAACTATTACTAACTTGAAAGGCAGAGACTACTTAATTATATGGTCTGTTTTCTTAAATTACCTACTAATAGAGAATGACGTATTGGTTTCGCTAGTTTGCATGCTAATTCCACTCGTTGAAAATTATCTCAACTTAATTTTCAGGTATATATTTGTTACTTCCAGGGAGTTTCTTAATTTTATGCCAAGCTTCAATTGCTGCTGCACGACTTTTCCCTTTATTTTTTGAATCAGAGAAAAAGTCACGAATGAATTGATTGTATTCAAACTGAGGTGGAATTTTTTTCTGGTGTGATGGGTCTTTTTTGCGTTTTTCTTCTTCATACCAAGCGTCCACAATATCACGATACGTTTTTCCAATATTGTTTTTAATGTAGTTTTGGATATAGGTAGAAAAATGAAAATTTGGAATTACCGTCTTGAAAAATGCTCTCACATCTTGACTACAACGATGATTTTCCGTAATGACTGTATCAAGACTTAATTCACTGTTAGTTCGAGGTTTAGTATTAGCTTTTGAATTTCTTTGTGGTTTTTTTATCTTTCCTGTCCGAAGAAAAGTTTCAATTCTATCAGAAATCTCAATCTTAGAGCCCGACGCGCTTATGCCATTATCTCTACAAAATAATTGCAATTCTTCTTTTAACCAATAAAAATTCAAAAAATCTTGACTACTAATTTCTTTTGTAAGAATAGGTCTCATGCATAACACTCCTTATATGTACACATCCATATTATAGAACATTTGCTCGTAAATGTAAGCAAATTTTTATTAAAAAGAGCAACAAACATTACGAAAACAGCCAATTGTAAAAACATAGAGCCTTGCTACAGTTTATTGTAGTAAGGCTCTTAAAATGTTCTTTGAATGCTTAATCATTATGCTTGTTGTTTAAACTTATTTTTAGCTGGCACAAATAGAGTTAACACAAATGCGATGATCGCTAAGATTGTCATGAAATAATAGGCATCACTTGAACCTAAAATTGAAGCAAGTGTACGAATACCTTCAGCCGTAGCATTTGGTGTTTCTACTAGCAATGTTTTCGCATGGTTTGTCGTTTGTGCTGTGAAAATTGTAATAACGACAGCAGATCCAATTGCGCCTGCGATTTGACGTAATGTATTATTCACTGCTGTACCATGTGTAACAAGTGTCTTCGGTAAGGCATTTAAACCAGCTGTATTTAATGGCATTGTGATAAAACTTAACCCTATACGTAGGAAAATAGTACGTATCATGATAAAGCTATAGGTTGTTGTTGCTGATAAATCCGTTACAACCCACATTGACGGAATGACAAAAATCAAACCGATAATAAATAACGGCTTTGCTCCAAAGCGGTCATACATTTTTCCTGTCACTGGAGACATAAAGGCATTTACAAGTGCACCCGGTAATAATAATAAACCAGCATCTAAAGCTGTAAACCCTCTTCCGTTTTGTAAATATATTGGTAATAAAATCATATCCGCATACATCATCATTGTAACAATAATGTTGATGATAGACGTGAGTGTAAATAATTTATTGTTAAAAACGGATAAGTTAAGAAGTGGATCAGATGATTTCATTTGACGAAGACAAAACATTGCCGTAGTCAGTATCCCTACAAGTATAGTACTTATTACAACTTTATCATCCCAGCCATGGCTTCCTGCATTACTAAAACCATACAAAATAAGACCAAAGCCAATTGTTGATAAAATAACACTGATACCATCTAACTTTTCCTTTGAGGTTTCTGAAACATTCATTAAATATTTCATTGCCATAAATAAAATAATCACGACAAATGGAATGATGCCGATAAATAACCAACGCCAAGAATAATTATCTATTACAAAACCTGCTAATGTTGGTGCAATAGCTGGAGCGAAAATCATAGCTAGCCCAATTAACCCCATCATACTACCTCTTTTTTCAGGAGGGAAAATAAACATCACGATACTCATTAGTAATGGCATAATAATTCCTGCCCCTATTGCTTGAATCATACGACCTATTAGTAAAGTAGTGAAGTTCGGAGCTATTGCACAAAAAATAGAGCCTACTAATAAAAACAGCATTGAACTTATAAATAATTGGCGTGTTGAGAAGCGTTTCATTAAGTATGCTGTAATAGGGACTAGCACCCCGTTTACTAACATAAAACCAGTAGCTAACCACTGAACGGTTGTCGCAGAAACAGAAAATACGTCCATTAAATTACTTAATGCAACGTTTAACAGCGTTTGATTTAGTGTAGATAAAAAACACCCAAAAATTAAAACTGTTAATAGCACTTTTTTATTGATCGATTCCGACATGACATTCTTCCTCTTTCTACTTGTTTTATTAACACTATGTCAATAAAATAGATAATAACACGTTTATTTTTTGATTCCTATTTACAATTTTTTAAGAACTGTCAATTAAACAACAAAGTTAAAAATACTATTCATTAAATTTGTATTTAATAGATAAAGGAGAATTAAATTGACCACACACAAAAAGCAAGACCCACGAGCTATTCGCTCTAAACGGGTATTTAAAGAAGCTGTCGTAGATATATTAATCGAAAACCCAGATATTTCGAAACTTACAGTACAAAAAATAGCCCAACGTGCAGAGCTAAATCGAGCAACATTTTATTTACATTTTATAGATATTAATGATTTATTAAAGCAAGTAGTTTACGATATGTTCGACGACTTGTTGTCGGAGATCTCTCCTTCTTTACAAATTGATAATTTAAATAATCAAGAACAATTAATTACATTTTTAGATTACTTTTATAAGCACAGAAAAATTTTAGCTGTTTTATTTGAGCACCCTGGTTTCATTAAAAAAATGCATAGGACATTAAAGGATTTGATTGTCATCCAACGTAAAAGTGAAGGAGCTAATACAACTCTATCAATGGATATTCTCGCATCCTCAATACTTGGCATTATCATGTGGTGGCTCAGAAACGGGGTTCACTTTAGCTCCGAATATATAGCCAGTCAAATTATCGAATTATATCGTTAATTATTCGTACTTAAAAATGGCTGAACTCAAAATTTTGGATGTATTTCGCTATGAAAACACTTGTTGCTGACGCTTCGCTTTCGCACAGAAAATCATTTGTTGCTGACGCTTCGCTTTCACACAGAAATACATGCGCTGAATAACGATAAAAGTACCCTTTAAATGAAACGTCATCTAAAGGGTACTTTCGGTTTTTACTTAAGTTAATTTGTTGTTATTCCAAGAGAATACAGATTGATCGGATGTCAGGATGGTTTGTGGGAAAACCTCCTGTGCATCTGCTAAAAATTTTGGTAAATCATGTGGTAAAAAGCGAGCACTTAAATGGTTTAGCAATAAATAGTTTGCTCCCGCCTGTTGTGCCACCTTGGCTGCTTCGACATTTGTAGAGTGTCCGTAGTTCGCTGCTAAATCTGTCGTAGTACCATCAAAGGTCGCTTCATGAATCACAATATCTGCTCCATTAGCTAATGAAACAGCCTCTGGACAGTATTTAGTATCTCCTAAAATAGTAAGCGTAAAGCCTTTTTTAGATGGGGCGACAACATCTTTCGCATATACAACGGTGCCATCCGCTAGCTCAATATCTTTCCCTGCTTTTAATTGTCCTAGCAAAGGACCTTTTGGCACACCAAGAGCCTGTGCTTTTTCCATTAAAAGTTCGCCAGGCAAATCCTTCTGCTCAATACGGTAGCCATAGCATGGAACTACATGTCGCAATTCACTTGCACTTACTGTAAAATGTTCATCTTCATAAATAATACCTTCATGAACTTCCACAAATTGTAATGAATATGTTAAATGCGTCTTTGACAAGGCTAAAGTTTGCTCAATCCATTGCTGTAAACCTAGTGGGCCAAATATTGTTAATGGTTCATCCCCGCCTTGAAATGAACGAGAGCTTAAAAAGCCAGGTAATCCAAAAATATGGTCACCGTGTAAATGTGTAATAAATATTTTCGTTACTTTACGTGGCTTTAATGATGTATGCAAAATTTGATGTTGGGTCGCCTCCCCGCAATCAAAAAGCCACATTTCCCCCACTTCATCCAATAGCTTTACCATTAGGGCACTTGTATTTCGTTCCTTTGAAGGCATTCCTGCGCCTGTTCCTAAAAAATGTAGTTGCACATATGCCACCTCACTTCTATTTCTATATCGCTTTATTGTACCCTATCGCTTCCAATAAAAAAAACCTTTGGTCACAGACCGGAATATAGGGTAAAAAATATAATAAAATGAAACAGTATCTTATATTTAGAGAATTTAAATTTGATTATATATAATCAAACTTTATAATCAAACTTTTATTTGCATATAAAAATACATCCATTAAATCTTTATTGAGATAATGGATGTATTTTTAATTTTGGTCTTCACTTTACTTAAGGCTGTTTTCGTAAAGATTGTTGCTCTTCAACTAACGGGGCAGGTTAGTTGAATAGTGGTGTGTGGTGTTTTACATGTGTTCAACAATCGGGCCATATTGTTGCACAACACCCAGATATCTAGGTGAAAGTTTAGGGTGGATTATGAAATTTTGTACTTAAAGCAGGTTAGTTCATAACCTGCTTTATTTTTACTTTTTTTGTGGAAGCCCAACAGTAATATTAAACTTAACAAATTGCAGTTGACATATTTTACGTCAATGTTATAATCGGCATATATTATGTCAGACGTATTTTACGTCAGAAAGGTGATCAGATGAAAATGAATTCACAAGAATCAATAACAGTTTTACAATACTTGGCTCTTATCAATCAAGTCTCGTATGTTAATGTATGTAGGGCTGTAGGGATTACTCCACAGCAATTTTCCGATTGGGTCAAAAAGCGTCGTCCTGTTCCTAAGGAGAGACTGAAATCTTTAGCTGAGTATTTTGAGATTGAAGCAAATTTGTTAATTGATGAAAAGAATTATTTACAAGAACTAACACAAGAAAATAAGATTGATATTCAAATTCTTTTCCTTAATCAAAAGTTAGATAAAGGCGAGAACGAATTTGAAATGGAAGAGTATCGTGAGAAATTAGTTCTACTTCAAACCGAAAAAGAGAAATATAACCTAATTAGTAGGTTTGATGCCATAGTTAGTCAAAACAAGGAACAAACCCGTAGAATTTGTGAAACTTTCTTAGAGAAAATGGAAAACGGAAATTATATCTTACTTGAACAATTGTTAAATCAAAAGGAGAAAAATACATGAGTACAGCTTTTCAAATCAATCAAAATAGTGAATATCTTGTCTGTAAGAATCAAGATGTGATTTACGATGGGGTTTATTTATTTACAAACCAACGTGGTGTTAGAAAGACCGCTTTAATGATGCCACCCACTCAGCCAGCTTCTTGGATTTCTGCTTATGGAAGTTTAACTGTTTCACAGGTTGGAAAGGAAAATCCGAATGGCGGTATAAATGAAAAAGGTCTTGTTGTGGAGCAGACTACTCTTTGGCAAACTGAATATCCTGCTTCTAACGTACGTCCTGCGGTAAACGAGTTACAATGGATTCAATATTTGTTGGACACATGTAGTACGGTTCAAGAAGTTCTGGAAGTAGCCCCATCCATTCGGATTGACCAGAGTACATCTAAATTACACTATCTGATTGCAGACAGAAGTGGAGATAGTGCAGTAATAGAATTTTTAAATGAAAAAATGACCATCCATAGGGGGAAACTACAACTTCCAGTAATAGTGAATTCCCCTTATAAAGAAGCGTTGAAAGAAATCGAGGATGGAAAAACAAATTGGTCTGATTGTGGTGAATATCAGGAGAACTCAATGCAACGGCTATTAACGGTTTCGAGAAGAATGCAGGAAATTTCAAATCATGTCGATATAATAGATTTTGCTTTCGAAGTATTGACCTCTGCAAGACGTGAGGATACGGTCTTTAGTCTTGTGTATGATATTAACCGAATGGAGGTTCATGCCTGTACCAACCGAAATCCCGAGAGAAAAACTATAAAAATGGTTGATTTTGATTTTTCCAATGGATCACCTTCTCAATCTGTCGATCTTCAGGAACTTAGAGCAAAAAATGTTACTGAACAATTTGAAACTTACAATACAGAATTTAATCATAATACTGTGAATTCATTTTTTAGAAACCCAACATTGACAGCAATATTTAAATGGGAAATTTCCGATGAGATGATTCAATTTTTAGCTCGCTACCCTGATTCATTCTCTTAGTTAAGCTAACGAATACCCCTGTAAAATTATTTCAAAGTCTTTTGGAAATATCAGGGGGGCGTTAACACAATAAAAATAGAGGTGCAGTATTGATTCTTTTATATTAAGATCTTCCGCAATCGGGCGCTTTTCTTTAGTAAGAAGGCGTCTTTTTGATATGCCCCTACACATAAAGGGATTAGATTTTGTTAAAGTAAAAAAGATTGTGAAGGTTTTCACTTAAACTAACGGGCTGCTTTACTTCAAGATGGGATTCCGCTGAGATCCCATCTTTTTCTTTTTCAACTAACGGGGCAGTTTAGTGCAACAAGGAGTACCTTCAAAATTATGGGGGTTTACAACGCTAAGTTAAGAAGTGTGACCAAACGACGCTTTGGGAACTTGTTTAGAAATTATTTGACTGATATAGAAACAAGAAAGGAATAATGTTACAATCTGTAGGATTATATTAATATATGAGGTGTTTCTTATGAAATTATTTTACTTTTTTTACACTATCGCAGTTTTTGCTATTATCACTTTTACTTATGATTTAGTTAAGTTAGGCACTTTCAATTGGTCTTCTTTTGCAATAACACTTAGTATGATTGGGCTTGCAACGGGATTAAAAAAGAACACTAAAAACATTCAATCTAAAGTCGGATAAAATAAACACTCAATGCTTTAAAAGCAGAAGCACAACAGCGAGTAAAACCTACATCGAGTTCGATTGATACGTTTATTTAAGCTATACAATCACATATAAAATAATGTTCCCAAACAAAATTTTGGAGACGAACTCAAAAGCCACTAATGTTGTTAAATCAACGTTCGTGGCTTTTCTTGTGAACATTGTTTATGCGTTGTTTTATGCACTTTTGTTAAAAGTCAGTCATAGCAAAGGTTTTGAAGTATTTGAAGTAATGTTGCACCATCGTCTTTGATGAATAAAATCGTGTATAAAAATTTAAGTCTTATCGTTGTAAATCCGCATAAATCTGACGAGTCCCCTTTTTGTGCTAACGGAGTGCTTTCCTTGAAGATCAAAGAGCTGTTTTAGACAGCTCTTTTTTCTTATTGAACTAACGGGGCAGGTTTCTTCCATAAGAACTTTTATTTTAAACGGGAAATTCAATACCTCAATGGCACTAATGAGTTTAAGAAGGAAGGGGGGTAAAAGGCTAATGACAAAGACTTTTGAAAAAACTTTTGAACAATTAAAACAATGTATTGAAGATGATGGAGGAATAATTGATTTAGGGTGGTGCCGAGAATTTTTATACCCCTTTTATAAACACTTCTCTGATGAAAATCTTGCAAAAAAAGCTGGTGCACTAATTGGCTTCTGGGGATTACTCTGTGAATGGGAAGATGAGAGTGGCTTTCCTTTTTGTACTGGAATCGAAGATTACGAATTTCACCATTTTGATAAATATGTGAAAGCATTTTTAAAAGTAAAATTAGACGTAAAAAAAGAACTACCTAATATATATTTTGTTATTATCGCGTCTTTAAAACTTCTTGATAAACGAGATGGATTTGAAAATAAGTTTCCCAACTTATCATATGAACTATTTAGTAATATTAGAAATGAACTATTCCAAGATTATTTGGAAAAGCCAGAAGATGTATATAAAAATGCTTTTAAAGAGGCAAAAATCTTCTTCAAGTAACGGGGTGCTTTACTTGAAGATCATTGAGTTGCATATGCAGCTCTTTTTTTCTTTATTGAACTAACGGTGCAGATTAGTTGAAGAAGAAAAAGGAATTTTAGTTCTATTGTCGAATTTAGTCATTAAAGAGAATTAGATTAGGTAAGGAGAATGAGAATGCAGAAAAATGGTCAATTAAAGGTATACAACCTAAATGAATTAATAAAAGACCAAAGTGACTACACAAATTTTATTGTAAGTGAAGTAAATGATCACGCTCTTAGAATAGCTGTGATAAATGGAGAATTTCACTGGCATAAACACGAGAATTGCGATGAGTTATTTTATGTATTAGAAGGTGAACTTTTCATAGACTTAGAAAACACTGAAACAGTTTCATTGAAACCTGGAGAAATATTTACTGTACCTGCTAATACAATGCATCGGACTCGTTCAAACGAAAGGACAGTTAATATGTGTTTTGAAAAGACAAGTAATGATATTAAAGGGAGCAACAGTTAAGTATATTCAATCAATGGTGTTTTTCAAGTAACGGGTTCAAGAGTTTAAGATCAAGCTGCCGAAGTCAAAGGCAGCTTTTCTTATTGAGCTAACGGGGCAGGTTAGTTGAAGAAGACTCATTTAATTAATCGAACTTTTTTATAAAATTTCATATTTAGTTAGAAAGATTAACTCCATTTTGTTCAATATTTTCAAAATGGAGTTTTTGCATTTGCTGATAAATAAAGCTGAAGGTGATTTATTAATCAATCTTTATTCTAAAGCTACATTTACTTGTTTGTTTTTTATTTTTTATTTATAAGTAAATCTTTATTTGGTTGGGAAAATGAAGCAAGGAGGTGAAATAATCCAGGTAAAACAATTAACATACCAACAATCGCATATATTTGACGCGTACTTAAATCTACAAATGTTGAGGAAGCAAACAATATCCCTAATGGCATGGTAACTCGAATGAATAGTAGTCGAACTGCACTTAGTTGGGTTAAACGATCTCTAGGAGCTTCACGCTGAAAAATTGCTGCACTTTGAGCATTGAATAAAGGAAATACCATTCCCCCAAACAATTCACACACCCATGCAATAGGAACTGAATTTACAAAAAACAAGAGTACGAATGAAAGACCTCCTCCTATTAAACCGAGGTACATAGTTTGATAAGTTTTTGGTAACTTCGTGAGTAGTACCATACCTACGGCATAACCGACTGGGAAAGCCCCAGAAAAGATTGCATATTCCCAAGAATGACCATTAAGGTCTCCTCGTATAAAAGGAATACTTAAAACCATCGTTGCTCCAACCGCAAATTGTACCGTGGAAGAAAGAATGGTAAGTCGAAAAAGATTTGGGTATTTAAAGAATGTTCGATATCCTTCCTTCATTTCTGCCCACCAAAATTTCTTTGTCCAAGTTGCCACTTTCTTCTTACTTGATCGAGGGATACGTGAAAGTGCGAGAAAGCTGACGAGGAACATAACAGATGAAAAACCATATATGAAATGTATAGGACTGACCAACAGCAATAATGAAGTTGCTCCAGGAGCGATAAAACTCATAAGTCGAATAGTTCCATCTAGTAATGCATTTGCTTCGACAAGTTCTTTCTCTTTACAAATTTCTGGTAGAAGTGAAAAAGATAGACTTGCATAAATTGGTTGCATCAAGCCTAACAAACATTGTAAAATGACTAATCCTAAAATGGTTCCCACGTCTGTACCAATTAAATAACCAACAAGTGGAAGGATGTAGGCTCCCGCACGAATCAACTGTATGTTTTGAAGCATTTTCTCCTTTACAACATGGTTTAGGAAAGGCGCACTAATGCCTTGCAAAATTAAAGAGGGGATAAAATATACAAGCCAAAGTACACCCATCCATTCCCTTGATCCTGTCAATTCATATAGTAACAATCCATTAATGATTCCTCCAGCTGCTCCACCAAATTCGGATACAATTTCACCTATCCAAAGTGCTTTAAATGACTTAGAGAATTTATTCATTTGTGAACCCCTAGGTACTGAGTGAGTCGTCCAGAAAAAGCATTAATCTGCGTTAGATTTGCTGAATAGATCCCTTTATCAACACGAATAAACTTTGCTGCTTTCAATATAGAAAGTTGGTGATGTAGTGTTGTTTTAGACGTATTAAACTGCACGCTCAACTCTTGAAGTGATAAAGGTCCCTTTAGAAGTTGATAAAGCAATTTCAATCTAAGTTCATCCCCTAAGGCCTTATGACCACGAATTAACTCATTCGATGGAACACCAGGTTCTAACAAATATTCTTCCTTTAAAGGATAAAAGAAAAGTTTAGTATCAGGTGTGCGTTTTTCTAAGATCCAAGGGCGATAAGATACGTGTGGAATTAATTTGACATTCCAGACAGAAGGTTCAGGGAGATACTTGATTCCACCAGTAATTCGTTCGATTTCCTCAATAGGATTTGTGATATCCAATGATTTGTATTGTTTCTGTTCAAAAGCAAGCGCATGAGTCCATTTTCCCCATTCTTCTTGTTGGCTTACCCACCTATACCACTCAAACAATGTATTGTTGAATAGGTCACAAATTTCTTGTGGTGAATAACGACTAAGATTACGCACATACCCACCTAAGTAATCGTGGTCTTCAAAATATGTCGCATACTTTTCAAATAATTCATCTCGATGATGTTCAGTGGCTGTCGCTTTTCTTATAGGCTCTGTATTCCGATCTTTGTACGGCAAAAGTATGTCATAAAAGCAAGCAATTGGAACTTCTGAAAGTTGATTCGAAAAATCTTGAACAGATGATGCAGATAGTTTGTCTTGAAGCATAATCAGCCCATACCATAAATTGGTCTCCTCAATCACCTTCAAATGTTTTAATAATGATGAAGGCATTGAATCTTGCTCTGATATCCACTTTTCATCTAAATCGAATGTATGTCGAAGTTGTTCGTGTGTGTACCCTGCAATACCAAGTATCACTTCCCAAACAGGTGAGGATTCTACTTGTAAGGAAATGCTTTCAGCTGGATATGGAGAATAAAGGTGTTTCATAAAAGAGCCTCCTTATTTTGTATTCATTTCATTCTAATATAATGGAATTTTTTATTCAATATATTTGGAATGATATAAATAAAAAAAGAAGTTGTAGCTTTGGAAAATATCAATTCTATAAAATTATAGAAAAGCTAGGATTTAAGAATGAAGGGATTTATAGAGATAAGCATTTATTTAGAGGTAAGTATTATGACCACTACTCTTTTTCTTTGTCAAAAAGAGACTGGAATCAATTCAAAGTTAATTCAACGATTCGACTAACGATCCCTTTAGTATGTGAATAATTGCACTTAAACTAACGGGTGCTTTACTTCAAGATGGGATTCCACAGAGAACCCATCTTTTTCTTATTCAACTAACGGAGCAGTTTAGTTGAAGAAGAGTTTTTTTGCGAATGCGTTGAATAAGTTAATATATGTAAAATATTGAACGAAAAGGGGTGCTTTACCTCAAGTCTAGGGGTAGCACTTTTTTCTTAAACTAACGCAGGATAGTTCAATTATTTATAGGGGGCACTTTATGATTAAGTCTTTAAAAGGGCAATTTTTCTTATCTATATTTGTTGCTTTTGGCTTTGTTTATGTTAATTTTTCTAGTATTGAGTTTATTGCTGACAAGAGGGATCCGACCGTTCGGGTAATATTTTTTTCATTATGATTTTATCGGTGTTTAATGCGGGATTATTGACGGAAAAATACATTCAAACAAGAAAGAAGAAATAACTTTTTCTGATTCATTACGTTGCGATGATTTTACATAGTCTGGTAGGTATTTTGTTAGAGGATTTTCAAATTCTGCTGGAATAAGTTTGTTTCCTAAATCATCTTCAACCGAAAACTTTTCCTCAATAATCCAGTCAACAAATTCAACAATCTTTTTTGCTTCTTTTAAAGCGTTGGATTGTGAGTTTCTTTCTGCAAAAATAATCTCGTAAAAATCTGGGGTGTCATATTCTTTTGAAATGAACTCCTGTATAGACTTAGTGATCTTATAGGGAATAACATATTTATTAAAGAAGCTTACTAGCGATTTAAGTGCTAAGGCTTTGCTTCTTATAATTGTTTTTATCCATTCCGAAGCATATTCATTCCATTCCTGTAAATCCGAATCATATTCTAAAAGCCATTCTAAATTTTCACTAGTAGACGTTCCGTGTTGCCTTAATTCAAGTTCTCTTTTTCTGGCTTTTTCCTTTAACTGTTCAAGCATCAGATTTTCTTTTGACGATAATGTATTATCACCAAAAGCTTCGTTTTTAATGAAATTTCGGAGCCATCTCATAACAGTAGTATGTTGAACACCATATTCTCGCTCAATATCCATTGATGATTTGCCTTTGCAAAGTTCTTCAATCATTTTATACTTAAAATCATTCTCATAACTTATTCTTCCCATTTATTTTCTCCTATATCTGTATCTGTTCTGCTGTTTAGTTTCTTCATTCATCCATTCATCAATTTCAGTCTGCATTGGAAGTACACAACCATTATCCAATGAAGCAGTGGCATTATTTAGTGAAGCTGTAACATCTGCAACTGTTGGCTCTGTGTATACTTTCTGAGAATTTATAGATTTATGGTGCATAGCAATTTGTATGATGCGTTCAGGTATTTTGGCATTTTTAAGTCTTTGACCATATGCGTGTCTATGTCCGTGTGGAGTAGTTCCATCTTTTTTTCCGATTGTCAAATCAATCTTTTCAACTGCTTTTTCGTGAGACTCCCTCTGAGTCCTAAGTGGCATCATTTCTCCTAGTGTTTTAGGAGAATGTGAGACAAAGGCAAATGGGTGAGTATCCTTAATGCCATCTCTTAACCTTTTTGCCATATACATTTTCCATACATACATAAAGATGTATCCCCATTCCTTTGAAAACCAGTAAATATTCATATATTTATCTTCATCACTATCAAGCCTTGGCTCTTTCCACCCTGCAAATCGTTTGTCCTGTCCAGAATACATATTGCGTGGGAGTAAACCATATTTTAACAGCAGATAGCTTTCTCTGTCTGTAATATATTTACCAGTTGTAGGATTCTTGAAATCCTGTGGGGGTCTTCCTTCGCTTGGATGATAGATTCGTACCACAGCAAGATTAGAGTCTTCAGGATCAGGGAAGACGTCCTGTACCCATAGATGAAATACTTCACTATGTCTAAGTCCACCGCCGTGCATAAGTATAGTAATGGCAATATCACGCCAGTTATAACGGTCAACAAGGTCTAATTCATAGTTCTTTCTTGTATTTTTAAACCCTTCCCATAGGAGGTCATTTGCTTTATATTCGGGGAAGACTTTTGTATCTCCTTTTGGTGAGTATGGATTTCTTCTTCTAACAGTATTACGAGCTAATTTTGCAGTTTCAGCGATTTTATGAACATCATTTAAGTGCCCTAGAAATGAGTTGGGACTTTTGTTTATCTGTGCCATCCAGTTAAGTCGTTCTTCATATCTTGTGGCTTTTCTCCAAGGATTTAATTGAACAGCTCCATATTCTTCATATAACCAATCTGAAAACCCATTTAAGGCAGATAAAAGCATATTCGCTGTTTCAACTCTTTTTGGTAACCAATAAAGTCCCGATGGGTCTAACCCTTCATCATTTATTGTTCCTGAATAAACAGACTCAGTAAATGTATCAAAGAATTCTTTTGGGGAAGAATAATAATTCTGATTAGCTTCCATATAATCAAGCAATAGTCCAACAGCTTGTACTAACTTCTTATGCCAACTTCTGCTTTTACTATGATTCTTTATTTGATATCTATGTAATTGTTCAAAAAGCATCGTCTCTCCATTATGCTCAACTAGAAGAGTAGGAAAATCTATGCTCCTTCCTGTATTATCCCTATATGTTTTAGAAGATATCTGAACGCATCTCATATATATCCACCTATACCAATATTTAGATTATTATATTACATATAATACCATATATATTTATATATAACTACAATAAAAAGGGTACTACATCATATAAAATGTAATACCTTTTAATAGTTTGATTATAAATATTTCACCCTAGATAACTAGTTTTGTCCAAAGGTTTCATAATTATTTCGGCTCCCATGATACGAGTGCTGCATGGAAATCATGACGATAATAATAACGCCCGTTCTTTTTCTCCATAAACGGCAAGATCGATTCTTCAACATGCTCTCTATTAAAAGTGTTATTTATTATTTTTTTACTTTGTGTTGTGATAAGCTGCTCATAGCTTTCATATTCATACACTCGTTCTAAAGGAATGATTTTGCACTCTGCATAAATATCCATTTCATAGAGCAAATTTAAAAATTCTATATAATCTCTTCGTGGAAATTTAATATCGTAGCCATACTTTTCGTATAAAATTTCATAGTGAGGTTGAATCGGCCCTGTTGTCATGCCAATAATTGCACGCTTTTTAGCTAGACGATTCATATGGTAAAGTGCTGATTTGATTTCATACATACGATAAAAGCAATTAACACCTATGACTATATCGTGCGCATCTATTTCATCTTCAGCAAGGTTCTCCCATTTTGCATGAATATAGGAAACGTGTTGCTTATCCTCCATGCAATTTTTTAAATAACTAAGAATACTTTCTGAGCTATCTACACATGTTAGCTTTCGCACATGATCAGCTAGTGGAAACGTATAATTCCCCCAACCTGGACCAATTTCCAATACCGAGTCCTCAGATTGAACACTTTTTTTAATTTCTTGAAAAATTTTTGCAGCATAAGAGTCAGTTTGTCCGGCCTTTTTACGTGCGATTGACTGCGCCCAAAAATGCTCCTCTAATTGATCATTGACCATTCTTTCTGGCATTTGACCATGCCAGTCCTTCATACCTTCCTGCCATAACGCCTCATAATTAATAGCTAATGGTCCTTTTCTTGTCATACAGGTACCTCTATATCCATAATTTCGTATACTTTTTTCATATCGAGATTAGCACGCACATGCTTTGCAAGCATATTGTAAGCGTCCTCTCTACGTTCTGCGTCACTTTTCACATCACTTGCTAAAGCAGCGAGCCCCTTTTTCATGCGAATGTCATTGACAAGCTGTCGTGTAAAAGTGCGATTATGGAATAAACCATGGAAATATGTTCCGATCACTTGCTCATCAGCACTTACTGCACCATCTTCTCGCCCATCTGCAAGCTGTAAAAATGGGGATGCTTCCTCACGTAAAATTTTCGTACGTCCAAGATGAATTTCATAGCCAGTAAACGTATCCTGGCCTCTTGTTCCTGTCATTTGCACTGTTTTTTTATTACCAACAAAAACTGTTTCCATCGGTAATAATTCTAGACCTCGCGCTGAATCCCCATTACCTTCTACTGCATCTGGGTCCAGTAATGTTTCACCGAGCATTTGGAAGCCACCGCAAATGCCAATAATCTTTGTTCCCCGTGCGCGTAAATTTGCTATCGCATGATCGAAGCCTTGTTCCTTTAGCCACGCTAAATCATCGATTGTACTTTTTGTTCCAGGTAGTATAAGTAAGTCGGGCGTTCCAAGCTCCTTGACATTGCCGATTAAACGCACACCAACCTCTGGCTCATCAAAAAATGGATCAACATCCGTAAAATTTGAAATGCGCGGCAGTCGAATCATTGCCACATCCACGCCAAACTCTCCTTGCTTTGGCTTTTTAAAGCGCAATGAAGATAATGCTAGCGAGTCTTCAGCCTCAATATTGACATCTACATATGGTATTACTCCAAGGACAGGTATCCCCGTTTCACGTTCTACCCATTCAATGCCATCATCGAGTAATTCTCGTAGCCCTCTAAATTTATTTATAATCAGCCCTTTCACACGTGCACGTTCTGCATCGTCCAGTAATGCTAGTGTGCCAATGATCGATGCAAATACGCCACCTCGATCAATATCAGCCACTAGCACAACCGCTGCATCTGCTAGATGAGCCATGCGCATATTTGCTATATCACGGTCTTTCAAATTAATTTCTGCAGGGCTACCCGCACCTTCAAGGACAATGACATCATATGTATTTTGTAAAGTTCGTACTGATTTTTCAACGATCGGCATCGCTTCTTGGACGAATTGATTGCGATAGCTTTTGGCGTCCATATTTAAAAAATGCTTGCCATGAACAATTACTTCCGATACCATATCCTGCTTTGGTTTTAGCAATATAGGATTCATATCCGTAGTTGCGACAACTCGTGCTGCCTCTGCTTGTACACCCTGTGCCCGGCCAATTTCTCCGCCGTCTTGAGTTACGAACGAATTAAGGGCCATATTTTGTGATTTAAACGGTACTACCTTTAGCCCATCATCAGAGAAAATACGGCATAGCGCAGTACAAATCATACTTTTCCCTACATCAGATGCCGTCCCTTGAACCATGATAGATTTTGCTGGCATAGTCTTTTCCCTCCTTTTTTATAGTTGAAGCAGGGGAGCAAGTCAGGGTCCTTGCGCGTGTGTTTTTCTTGCTTTCGTGTATATTTACTCCAAAGCGAGAATATTCTGATACGTTCTGCGAGCATTTTCACAAACGTGCGAAGATCACCTTGATACCGGGGATCAGCTTGCTTCCGGTATTCTCCCCCGTTCTGTGGGTATTTCCGCCGAAGCGCGAGTATTGCCACGTTCCACAGGTATTCTCATAAAAGTGAGAATCTCTAATTAGAATTCTAGACCTTTTACAGCTGGAATGCCTTCATCATAATAATGCTTTGTCGCATCGATTGTTGATACTAAATCGGCCATTGCAATTAGCGCTGGATTCGCGCTACGTCCTGTTACGACTAAATGCATTGTAGATGGACGCTGCTGAATGGCTTCAATGACTTCGGCTAATGGGAGCACATCATCGATTGGAAATTTTGTAATAGCCAGCGCATTGTTGAGCTCGTCTAATACGAGTACATCGATATTGTCGTCTTGCAAGGCAGCCTTTGTTTTTTCCCATGCTTTTGCTAATGCAGCACGATGCTCGTCTGGTGTTTTTGTCCAAGTGAAGCCGATTCCCATTTGCTCCATTTCTACGCCAAGCTTACGAAGAGCAATTTGCTCTCCGTATGTACGCTCTGGTGATTTAATAAATTGCATATAGCGTACATTCAGGCCTCGACCAACTGCTCGCAATGTGACACCAAGAGAAGCAGTTGTTTTGCCTTTCCCTTCACCCGTGTACACTAAAAACAAGCCTTTTCTAGCCATTCTTCATGCCTCCCTTAAAGCCATGTTGTTTTTTCTTCAAATGACGTACGTTTCTTGTCTTTAAGCTCCTGTTCTTCTGGGTAGCCAATAAAGATCGTTCCTACTACCTTTTGTGATTCACTTGCGCCAATGAATGCATGCATACGTGGATCATGAACAAGCCCTACACCACGTGTACGCCATACAAAACCAAGCCCAAGCTCTTCTGCAGCAAGCCACATAGACATAATAGCACTACATACGGCAAAGACATTATCTGCTGTCGCATCAGCATCGTCCTCTACAATATCTGCTGTCACAACAATGGCCACAGGCGTTGTTTGAACAACTTTTAACGAGCTTTCTACTAAATTTGGTTTTGTTGGGAATCGCTCTTGCAAATAGGCATTCGCCATTTCCTCGTAGCGTTTCATCGCATCATCTTGAATAACATAAAAATGCCAAGGCTCACGCATACGGTCATTTGGAGCATAAGTTGCAGCTTGTAAAATTTTCTCGATCTTTTCTTTTTCAACAGGCTTTGTCGTGTAATTGCGAATCGCACGACGATTTTTTAAAGCCTCGATTACTGTCATAATGTAATTCCTCCTTATGCTTAAATACGTTTTTATGTAAAGGCTAGTCCCTGTTCCTCAAACCATTGAATTTTCTCGCGTACATTGACGACTTCGCCAACAACAATCATGGAAGGATTATGATAGCCTTCTCGTTCAATAATGCTAGCTATTTCATCAAGCTGACCTGTGATGGTACGCTGTTGCTCTGTTGTTCCCCATTCAATAACGGCGACTGGAGTAGTTGCCTTGCGACCATTTTCGATGAGCTTTCTAGAAATATAAGCAATATTACCAACACTCATATAAAAGGCAACTGTATCGATGCCTGTTGCAAGTGCGGGCCAATTTAAAAAGTCCTGTCCTTTTTCCTCACGACCATGACCTGTTACAAGCGCAAAACTTGTCGCAAAATCTCGGTGTGTTACAGGGATGCCCGCATATGCTGGGGCAGCAATTCCAGCTGTAATACCTGGTACAATTTCATAAGCAATACCATGTTTTTTTAAAATTTCCGCTTCTTCTGCACCACGACCAAAAACAAATGGATCGCCACCTTTTAAACGTGTGACAATCTTGCCTTCATGCGCTTTTTCGACAAGTAATGTATGAATCTCATCTTGAATGAAGTGATGCTTCCCAGGTAATTTACCACAGTACACAAGCTCTGCATCTTTTTTGGCAAACTCTAGTAATTTTGGATTCACAAGACGGTCATATGCAATGACATCAGCCTTTTGAATACATTCGAGCCCGTACACTGTAATGAGCTTTGGATCTCCTGGTCCAGCTCCAACTAAATACACTATTCCGTCTTTCATTGCGCTTCTCCCATCAGTATTTGTTGTAAAAATGCTTCACGTCTCTCAATCTCTCCATTACGTGTCCATTCTAGTAGGCTCGGTTCAAGTAATGATTGTAAAGCGTTGCGCCTTTGTGGGCCCTTGTCAAACTGAGCCGCAATCATTAAACGTGCCTGCTGTAAGAAGCATACATAGTCGTCATAAACCTCATCAAATTGCTCTTCGAGGTCAGCTTTTATTTTACGCGCTAATGCAGGACTAGCACCTGACGTTGAAACTGTTAACACTAAAGGACCACGGCGCACTGTTGCTGGCGTTATAAAGTCGCTTTCAGCCTGTGCATCTGCGCGGTTGATGAGCTGCCAATGTTGTGCCGCTTCTTGTACAGCCTCATTTACTGACGTATCATTTGTAGCCGCAATGATGAGTGTTGCATCATCTAAATCACGCGCTTCAAATTCTTTTTCACGCCACGTAATTTGCCCTAACTCAGCAAGAGGCAGTAATGATTCATCTAGAGTTGGACTAACAACGACAATATTAGCTTTAGCTGGAAGCAGTGAAGCTATCTTCTGTGTTGCTACGTGTCCCCCTCCAACAATTACTACAGTTTTATATTCAATATTGATGTGAATAGGAAAATAATTAGTCATGATTTTTCACCTTCTTACAAGCTGTTAACCAATTGTCAACAAGCTTTGGGTTCGATACGAAATGAAAATGCGTATAGCCAGCTACTAAATTTCCAGCTTGGTAGCCCTCTTGTTTGTTACCAAAACGCCCCTTCGTTTCATAGGCCGGTGTATTATGCGAGCCACTATATTTTGAATAGTGGAATTCATGCCCCTTTGCTTCTTCATCCGTCCCAATTAAAAAATTATTTGGTGTGCCAAAAATTTCACGGTAGCCGAGAGCCGCTAGCTTCGCTTGCATCGCTACTTCTCCTGGAATAACATCAACCATATCATAACGGTCACCATCGCTATTCGTAATAGCCTCCGTCAAATACATGAAGCCACCACACTCAGCTAATGTTGGTAGACCTTTGGCAACTGCTTCACGAATAGACTTTTTGGCAACCGAATTGTCCGCCAAAATATTTGCAAATTCCTCCGGGAAGCCTCCACCGATATACAATCCGTCTGCTTCAGCTGGAACAGGCTCATTTGCAAGTGGTGAGAAAAATTGCAGCTCAGCTCCTTTTGCACGTAGTAGATCCAAATTCTCTTTATAATAGAAGTTAAAAGCTGCGTCCTTTGCTACGGCAATGCAAATATTTTGCGAAGGTTGTTCATCAAAAATTTTCCCTGATTCTTGTAGAACAGGAGCCTTTGTTAATGCAAGCAATTGATCTAAATCAATGGTCTCAGCCATTAGAGCGCCTAGCTTATCAAAAAATGTATCTAGTTCCCCTCGTTCGATGGCAGGGACTAGTCCTAAATGACGACTAGGAATATCAATCCCTTCCTCACGCTTTAAATAGCCGATGACAGGAATACCACATTCCTGCTCAATAGCAGCCTTCGCTATTTCATAATGACCGACACTTCCGACTTGGTTAGCAATGACACCAACGATATTCGGTTGGTCCGACAACAATTGAAAGCCTTTCACAACTGCCGCTACACTTCGTGCCATACTTGCACAATTGACAATTAAAATAACGGGGCTCTCTGTGACGACACTAATGTCTGATGCAGAGCCAGCATTTGATAGTGGACTTTTGCCATCATAAAAGCCCATAACCCCTTCAATAATGGAAACATCAGCATCTTTACTTGCGCGTGCGACAATATCTCGCACTGCTTCATGTGAAAACATCCAACTATCGATATTGCGTGATACTCGTCCTGTAACAGCGGTATGATAAGTAGGGTCAATATAATCGGGACCACATTTAAAGCCTTGCACAATTTTGCCCTTTTCTTGTAACGCTTTCATTAGTCCAATGGTAAAGGTTGTTTTACCAACTCCACTACCAGTACCAGCAAGTACAAAGCGATTCGTTTGCATAGGCTTCCTCCTTAAAATGTTAATCTAGCAACAGAGATTGTAGCATTGCCCGATTTTTTCTTTTCTAATACAAGTGACTTCACCTGCGCATAACGCATTGCTGCAGGCTCACTCACCCCGTATGCTCCTGTATATTTAAAAACGGTTTCCGATGGTGAAGGGAAATCAATTTCATTTAATTCCGCCGGTGAATATGTTACAAATTCCCAATCGTATTTCTTTGTTATTTCTAAGAAACATTGCTCATCCTTCTTTAAATCAATCGTGCATAGCGCTTTCACACTTTTTTTCGAAAGCTTCAGCTCTGCAAGGGTTTCATCAATGACTTGCTCAATTTCTTCCACTGCTGTCCCACGATTACAGCCCATGCCAAGCACAACCGATTTTGGTCGATAAATAACGCCATTTTCTAGAAGCACTTCTTCTTTTGGGTCAATGATGCGGTCAGTAATGAGTAATGTCGCATGTGGTTTCGCTTCAATCGCATCATATGTTGACGGATAAATTTTAATTTGCTCTGGCATCGTTGTGTCACGCATCCACCAGTCACGTTCCCCCGTTTCTTGAACGATTGCAACGTGCTCCTCATTGACAACAGAGGCACTGACAGGTGTCAGTTTATCGGCACTATCCCATACCCAGCCAAAACGAGCACCAAATAAATCAACCGGAATGGTCTTTTGCACATCTGAGGCTGTTGTAATAATAGGATTTGCTCCAAGTGCTGCAGCTACTTCATGTGTCAGCTCATTGGCGCCACCTAAATGTCCCGATAACACGCTAATCACGTTTTCACCACGGTCGTCAATGACGACAACACCTGGATCAGTCTTTTTATCCTTTAAAATCGGTGCTATCATACGTACAACTGCACCGAGTGAGATGATTAAAATTAAGCCTTTATATTGCTTAAAAAGAGTTGGCAGCAGTAGACGCACAGTACCAGTAAACATCTGAATATGCTTTTCTTCTTCATCGCCCTGCTCAAATTTACTCATGTAATATAAGTCGCTCGCAGCAAAGGTTTGCTGCAAGCGACGTCCGATTTGTACACCATGCTTTGTAATGGCGACAACTGCATAAGGATTTCGTTGGTCAACTTCTGGCAATATGCCCTCTTGTAACTCAATCACTTGTTTTCACACCTTTTCTAAAGCCATGTGTAAAGGAAGCATCATATAATTTGGAGCGATATTGATCTTTATCATGAATAGTCGGATCTAATGCCCAGCCAGCTAAAATCATCGCATGTTTACGAATGCCATTGACACGCATTGCTTCATCCAGTTCAATTAATGTTGTACGGACGATTTTTTGATCTGGCCAAGAAGCTCGTTGAATAACAGCTACTGGTGTATCATCGGCCCAGCCAGCATTTTGTAATTCTTTTACTATTTTCTTTGTTAGCGTTGCGCTCAGGAATAAGGCAATTGTACAGTGATGACTCGCTAAATCGCGTAGCTTCTCAAATTCTGGAACAGGTGTACGTCCTTCGGCACGTGTTAAAATAAGTGTTTGTGTTAAATCAGGAATGGTTAATTCTGCCCCGATTGCCGCTGCTGAAGCGAAGACAGAGCTAACACCAGGAATAACCTCGTAGCCAATGCCTTCTTTTTTTAATAGAGCTACTTGCTCCATGATTGCTCCGTACATCGCAGGGTCTCCTGTATGCATACGAGCTACTACTTTACCTGCATTGACGCGATCTACCATGACCGCTACCATTTCCTCTAAATGCATACCTGCTGTGCGAATAACCTCTGCATCTGGTCTTGCCTTTGCAATTAGGTCCTCATTCACTAATGAATCTGTATACATGACAACGTCTGCTGTTTGTAGCATATGTAAGCCTTTTACTGTAATTAAATCTGGATCACCAGGACCTGCGCCGACAATATATATTTTCTTCATTATTTTCGCACCACCATTAACGTTAAATATTCTAAATCGACACCATCTAGCTCCCGTACATCCCAAATGATTTCCTCGTCAGATGTTACCTTTGTTACGACCGATGCCTTATCAAGTAAATCTAAATCGCGAAGCACCTCAAGCATTAAATCAATAACTTTCGCTACTTTTATAAACACCACTGCATCGTGACTTTCAATCGCTTCACGCATGGCATCATAGTCATCATGGGCAGGGACAATGGCAACACGGTCATCGCCATCTGCTAATGCAATCCCAAGTCGTGATGCTGAACCATTGAACGAAGAAATTCCAGGAACTGTTCGGATTTCAACGTCAGGGTGCATGTCCTGCATAAGCTTCATCATATGGATGAACGTACTATATAATAATGGGTCACCTTCTGTTACGAATGCGACGTCCTTACCTTCTTTTAATTTCTCATAGACTAGTTCCACTGATTTCGTCCATTCGCGTTCTAATACAGCTTCATCCTTTGTCATTGGAAATACTAGGCCAAGCATATCTTTTTCTTCCGGGTTAATGTAGACATCTACGATACGATGTGCATAGCTTTTACTGCCCTTTAGTTTTTTAGGATAGGCAATAACAGGAGATTCTTGAATAACACGGAATGCCTTAACTGTAATTAACTCTGGATCGCCAGGACCTACGCCCAAGCCATATAAAATACCAAGATTACTCATGATTTTCTTCCTTTCGATATGCAGAAATAATGTAAATAGGATTTAATGGGACAAAACGTGTCATATCTAATATTGGTTTACTGCGCGCCAGCTGTGCCTGTAATATGTCTACAGCAAAGCCACAAGACTTAAACGCTTCGACTGCTTTATATAAATTTTCAATTGTTGCAGCATTCAAGACAATACGACCATTTGGCTTTAAGCGTGTGCAGCACAATTGTAATAACTCCACCATTTCTCCTCCAGTGCCGCCGATAAAAATCGCATCCGGATCAGGGAAATTTTCAAGTCCTGCTGGCGCTTTACTATGAATAGCTGTCATATCTACACGGAACTTTTGCTGATTTTGCAGACAATTTTCTAAATCGGGAGCATTTTTCTCCACAGCAAATATTTGACCTTCTGGCGCAAGCTTACCGGCCTCAATGGCCATCGAACCCGTACATGTGCCAACATCCCAAACAATACTATCCTTTTGTAGCTGCATCGCTTGTAAACTTAAGACACGAATTTCTTTTTTCGTAATCAGCCCTTTGTCTGGCTTACGCTGTGAGAATTCTTCATCATCAATACCAAGTGCAAAGTGTTTCGGTACTGAAGTTTGCTGTAAAATGACAACATTTAACGGAGAAAAATCAGTCACTTCTAATTCATCAAGCGAATACCAGCCGAATTTTTCGTTTGTGCCCTGTAAATTTTCTGCCACAAATGCACGATATTCTGTCATGCCAAAATGCTTTAAATAACGTGCCAACTCATTCGGATTATTCTCTGCATCTGTTAGCAACGCCACTTTCTTTTTACCATCAATGCGTTGTGCTAAGCCTTTCATGGAACGCCCATGAATACTTGTAACATAAGCATCCTGCCAGCTTTCCCCCATCTTTGAAAAAGCAAGCTGCACAGAGCTCATATATGGATACACATCAATGTCTAGCTTTTTCGCTAAATAACCACCGATTCCGTAAAATAATGGATCACCTGACGCTAAAATAACTGTAGTTCTTGTTTCTGCAGATAATCTTTCGACAAGCGCTGAAAGACCACCTTTTATTAACATTTTTTCACCCGTGAAATTCGGGAAAAATTCTAGGACACGCTCCCCACCAACAAGTACCTCACAGTCTTCAATCCACTGTATATATTGCGGTAGTAAGCTTTCATGCCCGTTATCCCCGATCCCAATCAATTTCATCGATCGATGCAATGTCATCAGCCCTTCCTAATAATTGTCCCTGCATCGAATAAATCGATGTGGATAGCGTTAATCCGCCTTTAATATGATGTAATGAAGAATAACAGCAAGCTTCACATAAGTGGTGGAAGAATGCATCATAGCCCTTTTCTGCCATAATTTCTCCAACCTGGGAAGCAGTGTTTGCTTCTCGTACGTTCGTAATAGTTTCTTCATCTGCACCTATATCCACTGCTAATTGTGCTAAAAAGTTAAAATCAATAGGAGCACTTTTCGAGTGCACCATCATGACACCTTGTGCCACCTTTGAAAATTTCCCCATCATCCCAACAAGCGATACTTGCTCCATACCAAGTCGTTTACAATGCTTTAATGTAAAGCCTACAAAATCGCCCATTTCTATAAACGCTTCCTCTGGTAAATGCGGGTACTGTGCCATCGCATACTTTTCACTACGTCCACCAGTCGTGACGACTAAATGCTTACAACCAGCCTCTTTTGCAACACTAATTGCTTGGACGATGCTGGCCATATAGGCAGAACTCGAAAAAGGCACGACGGTTCCCCTTGTGCCTAAAATAGAGATGCCTCCAATAATACCAAGTCGCCCATTTAACGTTTTTTTTGCAATTTCCTCACCCTCAGGGACGGAAATAACTACATTAACGCCTCGTTTAATTTGAAATTCATCAAGTACACCTTGTACAGTACTATGAATCATCTTCCGTGGTACAGGATTGATAGCTGCTTCTCCAACAGGTACTGGTAAGCCGGGCTTTGTTACACGCCCGACCCCAATTCCACCGTCCAGATGAATGCCTGGTATATCTGACCAGCTAACTGTGCCAACAATGAGTGCTTTATGTGTTGCATCCGGGTCATCACCAGCATCTTTAATCGTTTCACAGCTAACAGCGTCATGCTGAAATGTACATTTTTCTATCGTAAAGGTTGCATCTCGTCCAATTGGCAAATGAATCGTACTCGTTTCTTGCTCTTCATTTGTAATTAAGGCGAGTAATGCGGCCTTCGTTACTGCAGTCGCACAGGACCCCGTTGTATAACCGTGACGCATATCTTTAGGATCCTTTTTAGGCTTCCGCTCCATTATTTTTTCGCCTGTTCATCCGCTAAAAGTGAGACAGCATTCAATGCGGCAACCGTCACTGTACTACCGCCTTTACGACCAACATTTGTAATATACGGAATACCTTCTAGTTTTAATAACTCTTCCTTCGATTCAGCAGCTGATACGAAGCCAACTGGCATACCGATAATTAAATCTGGTTTCGCTAAGCCTTCTTTAATTAAACGAATTAATTCTAGCAATGCTGTTGGGGCATTCCCAATTGCATAAATACCACCTTCGTGTAATTTAGCTGCCTTTTGCATAGAAATAATTGCACGTGTTGTGTTTTGTTTTTTCGCCTCAATCGATACGTCTTCATCAGCGATATAACAGTGTAAATCGCCCCCATGCTTTTGGAAGCGTTTTTTCCCTGAACCACTTTCAATCATTTGCACATCTGCAATAACATGGCGACCAGCAAGGATTGATTGAATACCGGCCTCAAGTGCTCCCGGTGTAATAATTACGCTACGCCCTAATTCAAAGTCTGCAGAAGCATGAATGATGCGACGTACAACTTTCCACTCATCTTCTGAGAAATTATGCTCGCCCATTTCCTCTGCAATAATAGAGAAACTGTAATCGTAAATTTTATCTGGGTCTACTGTTAATGGTTTGAAATCTGTTTTAAAGTCCATTTGGATTGCCTCCTAAAGTGTGTTTTGTACAGCTTGAAGTACGTCTTCAAATGTAGAATATTGCTGTCCGTATTTTATATTTGGTCTTGCAATTAAAATCGTTTCAATGCCACATGCAAGGGCTGCCTCTAGCTTTTCATCCACCGAGCCAACCTTGCCGCTTTCTTTCGTAATCATCAACGTCACATCATATTGACGAAAAAGTGCTTCATTTAATTCCTTTGAAAAAGGGCCCTGTATGGCAACAATATCTCTTTGTGCCACACCAAGTGCTTCGCATTTTTCCATATTATCGAGTCGAGGAAGCATACGCGCGATTACTCGTGTATTTTCTAAACCATGTAATACCTTTGTAAAGGTTGCTAGTGTTTTACTGCCCGTCGTTAGCATAATGACACCACGTTTTTCTGCTGCTAACTGGGCTGCCTCGTCGTAATCTTTCACAATCGTAATTAATGGATGTGTATAATGCTCATGAGCACGCTCATAGCGAATGTACGGAACATTTGCTTGCTCAGCTGCCACCATAGCATTTTTTGAAGCTTCTTCAGCAAATGGATGAGAGGCATCTACCACTAAACGGTATCCTCGCTCTGTAATAATCGTCGCCATTTCATCCGCCGTTAAACGACCGACTAAATAAGGAAGGCCTACTTCAGCAAGGCTAGAAGCAGCTGATTCAGTAACGACCGTTGCTGTCACAGCATAACCCGCTGACTGGATTTCAAGTGCTAGATTTCTAGCATCGCTCGTCCCTGCTAACATGAAAATCATTTCGCTGGCTCCTCTTCATGGTGGTGATGATCATGGTCGTGGTCATGATGGTGATGATGATGCGCATGTCCATGTACTGCTGCATAAGCACGATAATTTTCTAAATCTTGCATACCTGTTGACGTGCCATTTACAGCTTGCTCAATACGCTCTAATAGTACATTTTGTAAACGCTCATGATAGCCAAAATAGTTAGCAATTTGAATAGCACAGTCCGGATATTTTTCATTAAATTGCTTACACATACCGTTCATACGTTCCATTAGGATACCTGTGAATAAAAAATACGGTAGCATAATAATTTTTTTAGCACCGAGCTTCACACAACGCTCAATTCCTTCTTCAACACGCGGATCAGTGACACCCATAAAAGCACTTTCCACATACTTAACCGGTAGTCTTTCCCATAACAAGCGTGTAATTTTATAAAAATCACCATTTGCAGCAGGATCACTGCCACCACGTGCAATTAATAAAATAGCAGTATCTTCATGTTGTTCTTCAGCATTAAAGCCGATTTCAGCTAAACGGTCTTCTAAAATAGCAAATATTTCTTCATGGATACCGATTGTTTGACCATATGTGAATGTTATATTTGGATAATGCTCGCGTGCATGTTCGATTTCTGCTGGAATATGTAGTTTTGAATGTCCAGCATGGAGAAGAATAATCGGAATAACATGCACCTCTGTTGCACCCTTCTTCACACAGTTCGTAATACCTTCCTCAATATTCGGCGAAGCGAACTCTAAAAAACATGTTTCAACTAAAAAACGTTCATCAATACGAGGCGTCATTTGCTCGATAAACGCGCGTACCTCTTCATTTCCTGCTTCTAAACGGCTCCCGTGGCCGACAAATAAAATTGCTTTCATTTCATTACCCCTCACTAGTCGCCGCATGGAGCTGGCTCTACTTTTATTTTTGAAGACATATCCTGATACGTAAAATGTAGGATCTTTTTCACACGCTTGAAGTATTTAAACAGACGTTCATTTGGATGCGCATTTGCTTTATATTCATCGATAATGTCGGTGATAAGTGGTATGAGCTGTTCAGGCTCTAACCCTTCAACAACAGGCTGGGCCGCATGTGCTGTACGACCAACCGGCTTGGCTCCTATAAAAACATCAAATTTACTTTTACGATACACAATACCAATATCATCAAATACTGCTCGATAACACGCCATACCGCAGCCATTAAAGCCAATATTTAATGTTTTCGGTAACGCCATACCCCCAAGCTTTTCTTGAATCTCTTCCGCATATGGAATCGAATCGAACTTTTCTCCATAACAGAAGTCACAAGCTTTTAACGAAAGTACGTCACCAAGTGGTGCAAGTAAAAAGCCAACTTCACGGAGCTTTGTTGTAATTTCTTCAGGCTCAGACGTTGGAATTTTCAAATGAATTTGATGGTCTGGTGTATACTCCATCGTCCCTTCCTCACCAACTACTTCAGCTAATGTCATCATTTGTTGCGGCGTAAAGAACTTATTGGCTACCCCAGGACTAACCGCTAATTCAAAAACAGATTCGATTTTTTGTTGAACGAGCTTGGGTGTTACTTTCATAGCGCTTGTACCCTTCACCAAAGCAAGAGCTGCTGTTGCCATTTCAAGTGACGATTTTTTAGGCTTTAGTTGTGGTCTAATGGCTAAACTGGGCTTAATACGATTGGCATTAGGATCTGTCGCAAAATCATTACGAGCTGCTCCTGTTTCTTGATTCATCGCCCATGGTTCATTTTCTTCCTTGAGTCGTTGATGTGGTCGTAACGGTTGTTTTTCATCACCAAGTGTATATTTCCGCTGATAACCACGTGGCGTAATCATCTTATTGTCGTAGAAAAATGTTGTTGAATTCCCAATAATAACTGTCGTTAACATGCCGATATCATGTTCAAGCATTTCAGCTAAAGTAGTCATCGTAATTTCTTGACGGTCGCGATATGCGCTTTTTACAAGTCCAACCGGTGTATCTGGCGAACGATATTCTAATAAAATTCGTTGCGCCTCTACGATTTGTCTCGTACGACGTCCACTTTTTGGGTTATAAAGAGCAATAACAAAATCCGCCATCGCTGCTGCTTCTACTCTTTTTGCAATTAAATTCCAAGGTGTTAAATGGTCACTTAAACTAATGGTACAGGCGTCATGCATAATTGGAGCACCTAGTAAACTCGCACACGAATTAATAGCTGAAATACCTGGAACGATTTCTACCTCGATACCAGTGGCTTCTGTCCAGCCTAGCTCGATTAATACCTCATACACTAATCCTGCCATTCCATAAACGCCGGCATCTCCACTGGAAATGACCGATACGATACTTCCAGCCTCTGCTTGACGTACCGCTTCCTGTGCACGTGAAACTTCCTCCGTCATACCAGTACTAATAATCGACTTTGCACTAACTAAATCCTGAATAAGTTCAACATACGTTTTATAACCAATGATCATATGACTTTGTTGCAGTGCCTCTACAGCACGAGTCGTAATATGTTTAAAGTCTCCAGGGCCAAAGCCAACTACGAAAATCTTACCTTTTTGCGCCATGTTGTTACCCCTCTTTCACCTTTTCAATACCTTTAATGGCTGTTGTTTGTGCTGTACGGTGTAGCGAGCCTTCACGCAATGTAAAGACATGCTCATTATGTAACGATTCATGATTTAAATCTTGTACGAGTGCCTTCGCATGCTCTGTTGTCGGGATACGGTACCAATTCCCTTGAGGATATGCAATGACAACACAAGCATCCTTACATCTGCCATTACAGCGAGTTCTCGTCGTATGTATTTCCTGATCAAGTGCCAGCACCTGTATTTCGTCACGGATCGCCTGTGTAATGTCCTCAGCATCTTTTTTCATACAGCTACTGCCATTACAAATAAACAGATGTGTTTTCATACCCTCTAAATTCCAAGTTGTCATAATCGTTCGTTCTCCCCTCATTTGCTTTTAGGAAAAAGAAAAACCTTTACTCTAGACGAAGAGTAAAGGTTTAGTAGAAGCCAAATAAAAACGAATATATACAGGTACTCGCTTTCGCTTCAACTTCTCCCTCCGAAAAGTTTGCATGCATCATCACATAAGCAGGTTTCCTGACTTAAGCTTCCTTTTACTTTCGCGCCTTCCTAGTTTCACTAGTGGCAATCACGATTTCATCAGCTATTACAGTAGCGGGGGCTGTATCGGACTTTCACCGATTTCCCTATTATCTTGAAAATATTCAAGCACTTATGGACGTTTTATATGAATTTTTTAATATATCAAGTATGCCTCGGCATACTTGTCCGAGGGCTTTACCTTCTTTCAGCAGGTACAGGTGTTTTGACACCCGCTGAAAAGAACTTAAATCAGCATTCATCTCACCATCTATACAGGTAGGAGGCTTCTATAGCGAACGCTTCACTTTCACTACAAAAGACATTTGCTGAAAGCAATTTTCATGTAATTGAAAACTGTTTCTATCATAGCTTATTTTTTAAAAATTTCAATATTACTTTCTTAATTTGTGACAATTTTTTTAAAATTCAATAGAAAAACGCGACATTTCTTTTTGATTTATCTAAATTTTCGACATAGACTATCAATTTTAAATTTTTTCATAAAAATCATAGCATAAATATGGAAATTCATGTTACACTTTGTCGTGAAATCTCACAACTTCATCTTTTTTCGGTGCGAATTGTTCAGCTTTTCGCTTAAAAGGGAAGCCGGTTCAAGTCCGGCGCGGTCCCGCCACTGTACTAGGGAGTTTTATAGAAAAAGTCACTGTCCAAAGGATGGGAAGACCTATAAAACGTTGAACTAAAGCCAGGAGACCTGCCGAAAAATACGTGATCGTTTCAACCTACGAGGATGGGTGTGCGGCTTAGCAGATTAGAATTTTATTTGCTTTTTTAGCTATGCACTTTTCCACTATCGGAGAAGTGCTTTTTTTCATTCAGCAGAGACTCCATCTCAAGGTGGTAGATGCGTACAGATATGGTTCCAACGGGCCAAAACACCTACTGAATGAAAAAAAAAGCCTCTGGCGGATGTCACGGACTTTGAAAGGAATGCACAATTCAAAATCCAGACAAATTGTTTATCTGTGCGAAAGCGAAGCGACAGCTACAAATGTTTTCTGTAGCGAAAGCGAAGCGGCAGCTACAAATGTTTTCTGTAGCGAAAGCGAAGCGGCAGCTACAAATGTTTTCTGTAGCGAAAGCGAAGCGGCAGCTACAATTACGCCAAGGCACATTGGATCGATCGCATACTAATTCGAAAAATTTTAAAGCTAGGAGGAGAGATTCATGAAATTTTCAGGTTGGAAGCTTAGTTATTTCTTATTGGCATTTTTATTCGTGCCAAATCGTGCATTTGCGATGCATATTATGGAGGGCTTTTTGCCAATTGAATGGGCGATTTTTTGGTGGGTCGTATCGATTCCATTTATTATTTTAGGATTACGTTCTATTCGAAAAACCATTGAAGAAAACCCTGAAACAAAAATGATATTAGGGCTATCGGGTGCCTTTGCCTTTGTACTATCTGCCTTAAAAATTCCTTCTGTAACAGGAAGTTGTTCGCATCCAACAGGGGTTGGACTTGGGACAGTTCTTTTCGGACCATTAGCGATGAGCGTTATCGGGACAATCGTATTATTGTTCCAATCTTTACTTTTAGCACATGGTGGACTTACAACATTAGGGGCAAACACCTTTTCCATGGCCATTATGGGCCCTATTATCGCTTACTATGTATTTAAGGGCTCACAAAAAATGGGACTGTCGTTTTCAGTAGCAGTCTTTTTAGCAGCCATGCTTGGTGACTTAGGTACATATATTGTCACTTCTGTACAATTAGCGCTTGCCTTCCCTTCTGAGGTCGGAGGCTTTATGGCTTCATTCACAAAGTTTGCTGGCATTTTTGCATTAACGCAAGTTCCTCTTGCTGTTAGTGAAGGAATTTTAACAGTGATCGTGATGAACTTCTTGAAAAAATACAATGTGAGTGAATTAAAAGCTTTACGTGTTTTCTCAGCAAAGGAGGCTCACTAACATGAAAAAAAACTTACTACTCTTAGCAATTGTCGTGTTACTAGCAATTGTCCCCCTATTTATTCAAAAAGGCGCAGAATTTGGAGGTGCCGATGGTGAAGCGGAGGCAGCAATTGGTGAAATTGATGCTAACTACGAGCCATGGTTTGAAAGCTTATGGGAGCCACCTAGTGGTGAAATTGAAAGTCTATTATTCGCACTACAAGCTGCTATTGGCGCTGGATTTATCGGCTATTTCATCGGCTTAATGCGCGGTAAACATAAAGAGGGTTAGCGATGTTACTCATTGATAAGTATGCTTATTTAAATAAATTAGCGTCTGTTCATCCGCTAGAAAAAATGACGTTTTCCCTTGGACTACTTATATTGTCGCTTATCATGAGAGATGAACGAATTTCACTCATTACATTTTTTGTGATGAGTGCTTTTATCATTTTAGGTGCGAAAATCCCTGCTAAATATTATGCTAAATTGCTATTGCTACCCGGATTTTTTTTACTATCAAGTTTAGTGTCAATGTTAATTTCTATAGCGCCAACAACTAGTACGTTACCAGCGTATATTTGGTCATTTCCACTTAATGGTTGGACGATTTTTATCGGCAGAGCGAGCCTCGTAACAGCACAACAGCTTTTTTTCATCGTCCTTGGCAGCATTAGCTGTTTGTATTTTTTAATTCTCACAACATCAGTCCAATCTATTTGTTACGTGCTACGACAATGGCGAATTCCAACTCTATTTGTAGAGCTAGTAGAGCTGACGTATCGTTTTATTTTTATCTTTTTAGATAGTATGCAAAAAATTCATCTTGCTCAGCAGGCTCGTCTAGGATACAGCTCCCCTATGCAGTGGCTTCGTTCGGTATCAATGTTAATTGCAGCTTTATTAGTCGAGATGTTCCAACGCAGTCGTGAACTAAACAATGCGATGGAAGCCCGTGGTGGCGAAACTGTTTATTGGCAAAACGATGTTATCTATAACACAAAAAATTGGGTAGGTATTGCTACTATTTTTATACTGCTCATCATTTATGGAGGTTTTTTCTGATGACAGATTTATACTTTGATTTAACACATTTATCCTACGCTTATGCAGATGGAACTTATGCACTAACAGATATTACACTTCAAATTCCAAAGGGGAAAAAAATCGCTTTACTTGGTCATAATGGAGCTGGAAAATCAACGTTATTTCAGCATTTAAATGGTATTTTGAAGCCTACCGCTGGAAGTATATCCTTTTGTGGCAATGACCTGAACTATAGTAGAAAAGCATTAACACAATTACGCCAACAGGTTGGTATTGTTTTTCAGGATGCCGACAATCAGCTTTTTTCTGGCACAGTTAAGCAAGATATTGCATTTGGTCCTTTGAACCTTGGCTGGACAACTGAAAAAATTGAAGAGAAAATTGCGTGGGCCGTCGCTCAAACCGAAGTCGAAGCATTGCTAGATAAACCGATCCATTTTTTAAGTGTTGGACAGAAAAAACGTGTCGCAATGGCAGGAGTACTTGCAATGGAACCTTCCGTTTTATTATTAGATGAACCAACAGCTGGACTAGATAATTATTATAGTGCACAAGTTTTACAGTATTTAGAAACGTTGGAGAACGGTGAACGAACCATTTTACTGGCAACACATGATATTCCATTAGCTTATGAATGGGCAGATCAAATAATCGTGATGGAAGCTGGGACAATTATTTATAATGGAGATCCAGTTGCTATGTTCTTCCAAGATGATTTACTTGAAAGAGCCCATCTTGAACGACCATGGGTCTTTGAAATGGCCGTTGCCTTGCAAAAGAAAAAGTTATTTAAAACAAACATTAAAATGCCTCGCTCGAAGAAAGATTTACACAGACTTCTTGAGCAGCTTTAAGATAATTTGTTCATAGTTAATTGAATCTGTGCTCCTACTTCCATCTCACAAATCGAGTAGAATGTTTCGACCTCTCTTCTACATATTTTTATAATGGGATAAATATGGTAAAATATAGAATGGTGCTTTTGGAAAAATATATACTTATTACGAAACTTTTCTATCAGTGATTCGTATTAGTATAGATGTCACAAATATTTGGCACACTCAAGGAGGGAAAACAGTTGAAAAACTGGAAGAAAAAATCAGTTGCTTTAGTAGCATCTGCAGCATTAATGGTTCCTGCTACTTCTGCCTTTGCTGAAGCGCCACAAAAAACAGCAAAGAACCAAGAGTTAGTGAAAGTAGCTAGCAATAAGGATCAAACATCTAAGAATCAAAAAGAATGGATTAGTCAGGATACGATTATCGTCAAACATACCGGTCTTGATAAGAATGTGCACAAAAAAATTGGCGCAAAAGTGATCCGCTCTATTCCTTCATTAGGATACGATGTTATCCAACTGAACAAAGGAACAGATTTAGAAAAAGCAGTTTCATATTATGTGAAACAAAAAGGAGTTAAAAAAGTATCTCCAAGCTACGTGTATCATTCCTTTGGCACAGCAGTAGATCCAAAGAAACAGGATATGTACCATTTGAGTCTACTTCAAATTGATAAAGCACTAGAATTAGCGGGTAATCATGAGGTAAAAGTAGCCGTTATCGATGGTGGTGTGGATTTTAAACATCCGGATCTAAAATCTCAAGTGCTACCACCATATAATGCTGCAGCGCCTGCCAATACAGCTTCTCCAGATGAACACGGAACACATGTAGCAGGAATTATTGGCGCGACAAAAGAAAATGGTATTGGGGGACACGGGATTAATCCAAAAGCCAAGATTCTTCCAATAGATGTATTCAACGGAAAAGCAGGGTCCAATGATTTCGTCATTGCACAAGGAATTCTTTACGCCATTGAGCAAGGTGCCGATGTTATTAATATGAGCCTTGGTGGCTTCGGGTCATCTCCACTGATAGAGGATGCAGTTCAGAAAGCCATTGATAAAGGAGTTACCATTGTAGCAGCTGCTGGAAATGAATCGACAGACAATTACTCCTTCCCTGCTTCATACGAAGGTGTTATTAGTGTAGGTTCTACGAATAGTCAAAACAAACTATCAGACTATTCGAATTACGGTCCTTCGGTTGATTTAGTAGCTCCAGGTGAAGATATTTATAGTACAGTTCATGATAAGAAAAAAGGATCTTCCTTTGTAAAATTGAGTGGAACATCGATGGCATCTCCTGTTGTTGCAGGTGTGGCATCCCTACTAAAATCAAAATATCCAGATTTAAAGCCTTATGAAATAGAAGCTATTCTCGAAATGACCGCAAAAGATTTAGGTGAAAAGGGCTATGATCTGACATATGGCCATGGCCTTGTAGATCCTGTGAAAGCATTACAGTTTAATATTAATAATCTACCAAAACAGTATTCTGAAACAAAAGAAGAGCGCTTGAAAAACGCAAAAGCCCTTAAAAAAGATATAGTAAATACTGAAAAAGGTGAATTCAAGTTACCAGACGAAAAGAAATGGTACAAGGTGGAGCTAGATGCAAATGAGTATGCTCAACTGACATTAAAAGGTGCAGACAAATATGATTATGCATTTGATTTATACTTCTACCCTGAAGGTAATAAAAAAGAAGTAGAACCAATTAAAGTCAATGATGTACGTGTAGGCAAGCAAGAAGGATACCTATATAAAGCAGATCAAAAAGGAACCCTTCTTATTGGCGTTAAAGATCATAATGGCAGCTATAGCTCGAAAGGTGATTCAAACTACGTATTCACAGCCCAAACAACTAAAAAATTACCAATTGATGCATTAGATATGGAACATATGGCGAAGATTGAAAAATTCCCATTCAGTACAGCCGGGAAAAACTATACCCTACTTTCTGAAGATCATCTAGGTGATAAAGATTATTTTACATTTTCAGTGAATGAACCAACGACACTGAAATTTGATTTAGCTGGGATTCCAGGTGTTTCTGCTTCTATGGAGCTTTATCTAAAAGAAGATTTAGTTAATGTTCCGTCAGAGGAGGAAGATGCTGAAGGATTAAATGAGGCCTACCCAATCCGAGCATCTTACGGCACGGATAAAGGCGATGGCGTCAACTTAGTTGTCGATGCTGTACCTGAGGAAGAGTATGTAATAAGCGTATCTAATGAAAACGGTATGAATTTTTCACTTGATATGTTCTTTGGCGGCGGTATTGAAACTGAGCAAACTGTTAGTGAATCCATCATTCCTTACACATTAAAAGGTGAAGTCGTTACCCTTCCTAAGGATGAAGACGGACTTTCATCAAATGGCGGAATGCAAGAAGACAACGTACAAAAGGAAATTTTACCTTTAACGGAGTATAAAGCAAAGAAACGTAATCAACTAAATGATTTTATGAATATATTCATGAATCCAGATGCTATGGGACAACCGGAAAATGTTGACCAAATCATGAGCCAAGCAATTCGTTTTGATATTGGTAAAGATCAAAAAGCATACTTCCAAACAGAAGATGATCAAGATTACTTCGCATTTACAGCTAAAGAAGATGCAGTATATGGTTTCCGAATTCAAAAAGGTTTAAACCAATCTCCAGCAGGTACTGTATTCGAATATGATGAGGAAACAAATGAATTAATCCCAGTTTCTTCATTAACGAATGATATGGGGTTACTCAGTCTACTTTTTGGATCAGCAAGTGATCCAAACGATGCAAAGGCAATTGCATTGAAAAAGGACAAAACATATGTAGTACAAGTGATGAATTTTGGTGATCGTTCTGCTGAACCATATACACTTAAAACTAGTAAAATGACAGCAATTCCAGAAGACGATAATAGAAGTAATAACACACCAACCACTGCAACAACGATAAAACCTGGTATTACGTATAAAGATCATCTCATTTATCAAGATGATACTGATTTCTACTACTATAAACAACAGGGGAAAGATGAAGTCATGAGTCTTCTTATTTCTTCTGTACCATATACTAAAGAACAGCTAGCTAAATTACCTAATGAACTTCAAAATGACTTGAAATTTTCAGGCTCCATTATAGAAGATACAAATGGTAATATGGAAATTGATCCACATGAAATGGCTACTGAAATTCCATTTGGACAAGGTGAAGACCTACTTGAAATGCTACTTGGTCTTGGGGGAACAACAGATGTAAATACTTCTTTTAAAGCCAAAAAAGATCACGGTTATTTTATTGTTCTTAACGGAAGCAATGTAGGACAAGTATCAATCCAGCCATATACTTTAACTTTGTTTGATCATAAAAAACAAGATGAGGATGCAGATTCTAAGTTAGTAAATGGTATACCGACAAAACCAACTGTACTTACGAAAAAAGATGATAAATGGGTAGCTACTCAATATTTAAATGCTGGTGTTCCATTTGGTGATAAGGACTATTTTGAATTTAATAACGACAGCAAACGCAATGTGTCCTTCTCTCTTCAAACAGAAAAAGCACTAGATGGTGTCATCCGTATTATTGATGCAAAAGGAAAAACAGTAGAAACTTTAGATCTTTACGGAGCTGGAGATGCTGAAGTAGGTACAGTCGAACTGGATAAAGGCACTTACTATATTGAAGTAAGTGAATATTACGGCAAAGCTAGTACTCAACCATATACACTTGAAATAAAATAAGATATACCCTTGGGCTGAAAAACGAACTTTAAAGAACAATAGACTTTTCAGTTGAAAGTAGTGTAATAGCTGCAAGATTTGAATTTTCAAACAAATGCAGGATTATCCCCTAGATAATAAAAAATCTAGGGGATTTTTTATATAGAGATGATCTACCCTTTCTATTCGACCTAATTTAAACTTGGCTTTTCCCCTAAATATTGTGCCACCTTTTGCACAATATGCTGCCAATTTAATTCCGCCCTTGCGAATGCTTGGAGATGTTCACACGTATCCCCTAGTAAAGCATCCTGTTTCGTTACTTGCTGCAATGTCTGCCCAACACTTTGCCAATCATGTGTCGGATGAATTGTTCCATAACGTTGATTATGAGTAATATCCAAAGCCCCATCTACATCAGTCGAAACAATGTAACAACCATTCTTTGCAGCCTCAGCAAATACATGAGCATAGCATTCTACTAAAGAGGTAAGGCAAAAAATTTTAGCCTTTCTATACTCCTCCTCCAATTGCACCTTATCATAAATCGGTCCCAAAATAATGACCTGTGCCGCAAATGGGTTTCCATCAAGTACGTTCAGCAGCTCCTGTCTAAACGCCTCTGACATAGGACCTACTAACCGAAATTCCCAATCTGAAAGTTGTGCAGCTAAAAATGCTTTGACTGCTAAAAGAATTTGTTTTTCAGGAGCATCTAAACGGCCAACCGTTAGTATTCTATTTTCTTTCTCTTTATATGAAACCGGCTCTGTTTGAAATAGCTCATAAAAACCATTAGGAATACGTTTAATATCTAAATTTAAAAATTCATGAATAGCGTTTTGAATGGATTTACATTCAGAGGAAAGTACATCGCAAAGCTGGAGTAACTCTGAAAAATAAGGATAGGTTTTTAATCGGTTTAACCAAAAACGATTAACATCTAGTTTCATATAAATTTTTCCGTTCGGATTAAATTTTTTATAGGTTTTTAATATCGACAAATACGATGGATACGGTCCTATTACAAATGCTATATCGATGTCCTTTGCATGCTCTATTAAATAGGTATTCATATTAGCAACATAGTCATCCTCAAACGGAATATGTTGAAAAGTAACAGCAGGAAAATTTTGTTTCAATAATGCCTCATTCATTTCCGTCGTCAAAATACTAACATCATAGCCTAAATATTCACCTAACAAAATCGGAACAAGGCACAAATCTTTGAAAATATGTGCGTCAGAAAGCTTATACGATTCCACGCTACATATGAAGGCTATCTTTTTTGACATATCATCCCCCCTTATCAAATATGCCTCGGCATAATTGTAGCTGTCGCTACAGATAAACAAAGCGTCCAGAATCGCTTTATGCTTGCACAATGCAGATTTCGTTACACCCGCCGGAGGCTTTACTTCTTTCAGCAGGTCAGGTTCATTCACTTTTATCTCACTCACCTTTAGAAGTAGAACAATTCTGTAACTGACCCTTCTCTTTCTCTACAAAAAATAATTGCTGAAGGAAGTTAAAATGCAATGCTGTTATTAAATTATGATGTCTCATTTAATAACGTGAAAAGAATAGTATAAGCACCGTGAATACACTAGTAAAATTACCTTATTTTCAATGTGCTTTCTCTCTTTTAAATAACAACGAATCTAAATCAATTGCCTATAGAACAGCTCTTGCAACGCATATTGTAATAAAGAATCCTTTATGTCAATCAAAGCTAACAGCATTAAACCTTCTGCTTACGCCTATCGAACATTTTTTACTAACAATAAAAGAATCGAGGGTTATACATGAAAATCAGCTTTTTATCACCTGCCTATAATAGTGAAGAGTGGATATTAACAATGTTGGAAAGTATCCCGAAAGAATACGCCTATGAAATTATCGTTTGCGATGATGGCTCCACCGACAATACTGTAGCCCTATTAAAGGACTATCAAAAAAACTGCCCTGCCTTGAAAATCATTAACCATCCAACTAATTTGGGTGCTAGTGTAGCCTATAATCGTTGTATCGCCGAAGCTACAGGTGATTATATAGCTATCATTGATAGTGATGATCACTATTTACCCGCTATTGGAAACGTCTTAGCCCAAGTAGATGGTCAGTTTGACATTTACTACTACAACATGTTAACAAAGGCTGGCTACACATTTATAAAAGATGAATCTAATCGATATACTTTACCTGGACAATTTAAAATTATTCGAAGAAGTTTTATAGGTGATGCAACCTTTACCATAAGAAAAGATATTGCCGGGGATTGGGATTTTAATTGTGCCTTAATGGATAAAAATCCGACCAGCAAATATACAAATGAATTGGCATATTGGTATAACTTCCCGAGAGAAAATTCTGAATATGATTTACATCGAAGAGGATTAAAATAAAATAGTACTCCATACATGTAAGAGGTGTGAAACAATACAATGTTTAAAGATAAAGTTCTTCTCATAACTGGAGGCACAGGCTCTTTTGGTAATGCGGTATTAAGGAGATTTTTGAATACCGACATTAAAGAAATACGCATCTTTTCAAGAGATGAAAAAAAGCAAGATGATATGCGTAAACTCTATCAACATCCGAAAATCAAATTTTTTATCGGCGATGTACGTGACATCCAAAGCATTTACAATGCGATGTATGACGTCGATTTTATTTTTCATGCTGCAGCTCTAAAGCAAGTCCCCTCTTGTGAATTTTTCCCACTGGAGGCAGTTAAAACAAACATCATCGGCACCGACAATGTTTTAACGGCTGCTATTCAAACCGGTGTTAAAAAAATTATTTGCCTATCTACTGATAAGGCTGCTTATCCAGTAAATGCAATGGGCATATCAAAGGCCATGATGGAAAAAACGTTTATTGCTAAGTCAAGAATGGTCCATCCAGATCAAACATTGATTTGCGGTACACGGTATGGCAATGTCATGGCTTCACGCGGCTCTGTTATTCCTTTATTTATCGAACAAATTAAAGCTGGCAATCCTTTAACTATTACAGATCCAAAAATGACACGCTTTATGATGAGTCTTGATGAAGCGGTAGAACTAGTTTTATACGCCTTTTCACACGCAGATAACGGGGACATTATGGTACAAAAATCACCAGCTGCGTATATTGAGGATTTAGCACAGGCTTTACTAGAAATATTTCAGGCACAAAATAAGATACAAATAATCGGAACACGGCATGGTGAAAAGATTTACGAAGTGTTATTAACAAAGGAAGAAGCGGCAAAGGCACTCGATATGGGGAATTTTTATAGAATCCCTGCAGATAATCGAGATTTAAATTATGGGAAATATCTTGATGAGGGTTCTCCTAAAATTACGCTAACCGATGAATATAACTCTACTAATACGAAAATACTGTCCGTCGCTGAAATAAAAGAAAAATTATTAAAGCTCCCTCTTGTTCAAGAAGAATTACATAATTGGATGGGAGGAAAACCTTGAAATTTTTAGTTCTTGGAGCTACAGGAATGGCTGGCCACACGATTTCACTCTATTTATGCTCAAAAGGGCATGATGTAACTACCTATTCACGAACAGCCTTTTCATATGGAAATAATATTACGGGAGATATTTCTGATGCAAATTTTTTAAGGTCACTATTACTAAATGACGACTACGATGTTGTAGTCAATTGTATCGGCGTTTTAAATGATGCCTGTGAAACGGACCGCGAGAAAAGTGTATATCTCAATAGTTATTTGCCTCATGCCATTGTATCTTTATTAAAAAGCAGGAAAACCAAGCTTATTCATTTGAGTACGGATTGTGTGTTCTCAGGAAAAACAGCTCCCTATCATGAAAGAAGCCTTCTCGACGGAGAAACTTTTTATGATCGTACGAAGGGCTTAGGAGAAATTGAAAGCACTCAACACCTAACGTTTCGCAACTCTATCATTGGTCCGGATTTGAAGGAAGATGGTATTGGTCTCTTCAATTGGTTTATGAAGCAGCATGATACTATTAATGGCTATACTAGTGCAATATGGACGGGAGTTACCACCCTAACATTAGCAAAAGCAATTGAACGTGCAGCAATTGAAGGGACAACAGGCCTCTATCACCTCGTCAACAATAGCAGTATTTCAAAGTTTGACCTTCTGCAATTATTCAATAAACATTTCAAGGAAAATAAAGTCATCATACGACCATATGAGCTCGTAAACATAAATAAAACCCTTGTCAACACTCGAAATGATTTTTCATTTACTGTAGCTAGCTATGAAGAAATGGTTTTTGAGATGAAAAACTGGATATGGCAGCATAAAGAATTATATCCCCATTATTTTAAATGAGTTTGAAAGTTCTGTATGCTAAAGAGCAAGTTCGGAAACCGTGCAAAATGGCCACGAGTAAGTATATCATTCATGACACTAGAAAATATTGCGATTAGTTAATTTGATTTTGCAGCAAAAAAGACACCTACTACGGTGTCTTTTAGATATGCGACTAGTATTTGATTTTGAGAGTATCCCCATCGACATAAACTCCCTCTGAACGGGAAATAGGCAGCTTTTGCTCTGCTGAGAAGCCGATCGTTTCTCCATCCCTTAAAGTGACATTCTCTTCTACAATATATCCGGAAATCGTAATCAAAAAATCACGCAGTTCCGCTGGGGATGCTTGACTGTCCAAGATTTCAATTTCATCCTTACCAAAGGACTTAAGCCCATAAGTATAGCCATTTACCCCAGTTTCCGTTCCGACGAGGCCGAAATAGACAAGGTTCAGTAAAGGAAACATATCGTCATTTTTCATGATTTCAGCCATATCCTGGAAAAGTTCAGGTTGGAATACGGTGCCAGATGTATAGATCCCTATTGCGTTAGGAAGCTTTAAACAACTGGCCGCCAACTTAGTGTATAGCCTGCCACTGTCCAGCGGGGAGCCGGAGCGAGTAAATGCAGCCAGGATGATTTGAGCTACATGGGTTTGCGTAACCTCCACGGCTTCCTTCCACATATAATTGCCCTGGGCATAATACTCCGCCTCACCATCTGGTACGGGAGCTTCAACAAAACTAACCGCTAACATGCAGTCGTCCACTTCAAAGACTAAGGTTCCATCCTCTGTTTCTTTGGCGTTTTCCTCATCCTCTACTGACGAGCAGGTGATGTTCCAATCATTCAAAAGGTTGGCCTTTATCTGATCCATATCACATTCTGCAGAGTTAAGCAGAACGAACCCATTAAAAATACCCGATCCATTCTCTTGCGTGTCCGTCTCGTCCTCCATGGATTGGGTAGCCTCATATGCTGCAGCCCGCTGCATCCAGTATTCACGGATTAATTCTACCATCTTTACAGCCTCTTGCTCTGCTGTCGCAGGGTCATAAGGTTGCATCTCGCTGAATATATGACCGCAATGCTCAGTGTCAGAAGGGTCCTCATAGCCTCCACATACGCCAAGGAGCCATTTGCCGAGTATTGTTTTTTTATACTTGAATATATAGTAGTGCATATCATATAAATCAAATTCTGCTGCAATTTCTATTTTCTTAGGTTTTTGCCCAAGTTCGTGTTCATCTGCTAGCCAGTCGATCATGGATTGCATAGCCGCTTGTTGTTGAGCTGTCATCAATTTCTCTCCTTTATGAATGCATGCTTCTACAATTATACTACCAACTTTTAGGAAGATGAATAATGAATCGAGAATTATCCCAAAAATTAGTAGTTTACTTCTATTTTTACTTCTATTCCCACTGGGGCTTTTGGCCAACAAATGTCTTTTGGGGCGAAAGCGAAGCGGCAGCAGCATGGTTTGTTTGTGCGAAAGCGTAGTGCCAACGAAGCGGCAGCAACATGGTTTGTTTGTGCGAAAGCGTAGTGCCAACGAAGCGGCAGCAACATGGTTTGTCTGTGCGAAAGCGTAGTGCCAACGAAGCGGCAGCAACAACAACAACAACAACAACAGCACGATGTTAAGTTGTTAGCCTTGTTTCTTCTATTTCAGCGAGTATTTAGGCACCTGCTGAAATGAAGCTTAAATTCGCATTGGATCTACAGCCCTTGACATCGAAGTAAAGCCCTAGTTTAAAGAAGATTAAAGGAAGTTTTTCATCAAGTATTAAGTGCTGCGATGAGTAGCACTTTAATCCCGACTTTTTTGTCAAAAAAATCCTCCATTCAATTGAATTGGAAGATAATTTCGACGTAATGTTTCAGGTTATTAAAAAGGGATTCTACGTCAATGACCGAATCCCTAATTTTCGAAAACCATATTTTAATGTTTTGCATTTGTAGTTAAAGCTACGAAATTTTGAAGATGTTCAGAACTAATACTATATGAAACAACCTTCTCCTTGTACTTCTTAACTACATCAACGTGATTGTCGTAACTAAAAACAAAGAAATTAACATCTTTTTTGCCTCTTTTTACGTTCATAATAAATGGAGTGACATTAGACTCTGGTTGTAAAAATAATTTTTCATTACCTGGAAATATATAATGTTTTTTCAAAAAAGAAGCTTTATTAAAATAGTCTGTAAATTTATTTTTTTCTTCCTCTTCTAAATTCTTTCCATTAAATGTTACCGTCACATCTTTTGAATCAAGTTTTTTATGAAGTTCAAATTTACTGACCCCCCATCCCACAGCTATACTCGGAGGGCTCATTAACAATTTAAGAATAGATCCAATCACTAGTGTAATAATCAAACCTGATGTCATAGTATACCAACTCTTTCAAAAAATTTAATAGCAATTACTATATTATTTGTTTCATGTAAAGTAATAGGCTATATCGATGTTTTATCATCCACCTCTTCATGATAAGGGATTTCTATTTTTTATAACCATCCACTTCGATGCTTTTTTGACCATCCATTTAACTATATACTATTAAGGGCTTCTGCAAACCTTTTGATTCCTTCATCGATTAAATCTTCATCTTCCTTGGCGAAAGTAAAACGAACAAAACCATCTTTGGATCCCATTGTAGAACCAGGAACATAAATGACGCCTCTTTTAATGGATTCTTCAAGCAATTGGGTTTCATTATAATTTTTAAGTATTTTGCACCATATATGAATACCACCTTGAGGAATAGAATATTCCACTAGATCTTTTAAATAAGTATCAAGGCTTTTTATAATTCTATCCCTTCTTTTTTCTAATTCCTTAATCAACCTTCTTATATGAATATGAAAATTGTCTGATTCTAAAAAATCATTCGCTACCCATTGTGTATAGCTAGAATGACCGAAGTCGATTTGTTGTTTCGCATCGGATAATCTTTCAATGACCGATGTTGGACCAATAATCCACCCTATTCTTAATCCAGAGGCAACAATTTTAGACAAAGAACTAATATATAATACGTTGCCATTCCTATCCATTGATTTAAGGGTAGAGATTTTATCTCCTGAAAAAGCTGTTAAACTATAAGGATCATCTTCTACTACTGGAATTCCAAGCTTTGAGGATATGTCTAAAATCGCTTCTTTTTTCTTTTTATTCAATAAAGAGCCCGTTGGATTTTGAAAATATGGATTTAAAAAAATCATTTTTATTCGGTGTTTTTTATATAATGACTGCAAATCTTCTGGGTTTATTCCATCCTTATCGACAGGTAGATAATGTATTTGTATACCTACTGATCTAAAAATTGGCAAATTATAATTGTACGAAGGATCTTCTATTGCTATTGCATCTCCAGGCTTTAACAAACATTGTACAATTAAATGTAATGCTTGTTGCGCTCCTGATGTTATCAGTATTGAAGAAGGATCCGTTTCGATTCCTCGACTTTCTTTTACGTGTTTTGCAATGGTAGTTCTAAGAATTTCATTGCCCTGTGGATGATCATATCCAAGGCTTCCAATAAAAGAACGTGTTGACGTTATTTCGTTTAAAAATCTTTTTGGGAAAAGTTCTTCTGACAATTCACCGGAAGCTAAATTTATTAATTGATGTTCAACAGCTTCTTTTCTTATTTTTTGCGTGACAGGTTGACTAGGTAAAAAAGAACCCGCCTCAATATATCTATTCCAGCTAGGAATCCGCTTTTTTGTTATACCCCATATATCTTTACTAATGGTAGTACCGCTTCCTCTAGTCCTTTCAATTAGCCCCATCGATTCTAATTCGTCATATGCATGAACGACAGTACTTCTATTTAAATGTAGAGCGCTCGCTAAATATCTCTCTGATGGCAATGGTTTATCAGGTGGAAATGTACCATCTGCAATGCCCTTTTCAATAAATTGTGCGAGTTGTTTATAGATCGCTTTTTTCGCTTTTCTATCAGGTTTCCAATCCAACTATATACACCTCATTAGTTCAAACTTGCACTTTCTACTTTTAGCAATATAATTCCTAATAAAAAAGTATATATTAATATTATTTCAATTGTAATGAACCATCCACTTCATTGTTATTTTAGCCATCCACTTAACAAATCAAAGCTGGTGAAATTTTACTCTTCGTAAAATCTCACCAGCTTTTTCGATTTCTGAAATTGATATTGTCCTAACCTTATCACGCTATAAATGTTTTCAATTATACCTTAAAGTATGCTCAAGCTTGTTTCCTTAATATCAGTGATTAGCATATGACCCGGTGCATGGGTAATGATAATAGAGGGTTTACTTTCCATTGCTACTGCCTGAGGGGTTACGCCACAAGCCCAAAATACTGGTATTTCCCCTGGCTTAATGGACACAGCATCACCGAAATCTGGTTTTGAAATATCCGTAATACCTATTTGTTCTGGACTACCAATATGAATTGGTGCACCGTGTACATTTGGAAAACGCGAAGTAATTTGGATTGCACGAATCACATCTTCAGGTGTCATAGGACGCATACTGACAACAGTTGGTCCTTCAAATACACCTGCTTTTTCACACGCGATATTTGTTTTATACATTGGCACATTACAATTTTCTTGAATATGTCTTATTGGAATACCTGCTTCAAGAAGAGGTGTTTCAAATGTAAAGCTACACCCGATTAAAAAACCTACCATATCCTCCTCCCAATAATCTGTAATATCTAAAACTTCTTCCGTTAAAATACCATCCCGATAAATACGATATTTCGGAATGTCCTTGCGAATATCTGCATTTTTAGCAATTTTTGAAGGTATAAATGATCCAGGTTCTGTCACATCTAATAATGGGCATGGCTTTGGATTCCGCTGACAAAATAATAGAAAGTCAAACGCATGCTCCTTCTTCAAAATCACTAAATTTGCTTGTGTAAACCCAATCGACATGCCTGAAGTTGGTCCAGAAATTTCTTGATTGCGAATAAGTTTACGGATTTCATTCGGCTCTAAAGCACTATATGTTGTCATCATCCATTCACTCCTTATAAAATAACCATCCATGAAAAGATGCTCATGGATGGATAGTTGTTAGATTAACTAAAAATTTTAGGAATTTCTTCAATTAATGTATTAATGCTGAGATATCCCATAAGCACAACTACTATTGCTCCAGTGACAGTTAACCAACGCGGATGCTTATATGTACCAACAATTTCTTTTTTGTGTGCAGCAACTAATATAATGCCAAGTGCTAATGGTAAAACTAATGCATTTAATGCACCTACCAAAATTAACACATTAACAGGCTTTCCAACCAAAGTAAAAGTTGTTGTTGAAATGACGATAAATGCGATAATCACCCAATTATGATATTTCTCAATGCTAGGGTGGAATGAACGAATAAATGAAACGGATGTATAAGCTGCACCTACAACAGAAGTAATCGCTGCAGCCCACATAATCATCCCAAACATACGATAACCAATATTACCAGCAGCTAGTTCGAAAACAGATGCAGGCGGATTCGCAGGATCAATCACTAAACCTTTTGAAACAACACCAAGAACCGCTAAAAATAAAGCAACACGCATGACGCCAGTAATCAAAATCCCTGTCACAGAGCTTTTTGTTACTTCTGGCAATGATTCTTGTCCTTTGATGCCAGCGTCCAAAAGTCGATGACCACCAGCAAAAGTAATATAACCTCCTACTGATCCACCGACCAAAGTTACAATCGCAAACCAGCTGATTTCTTTAGGCCAAACGGTGTTCACAACCGCTTCTCCTACAGGTGGTGACGTTTTAAAAGCAACGAATAGCATGAGTAGAATCATGACACCACCAGCAATTTGCGCAACCTTGTCCATTGCCTTTCCTGCTTCTTTATAGATAAATATAAAAATAGCAAAAAGTGCACTTACAATGGCACCCATAATTGGATCCACCCCAAGCATTGCATTTAACCCTAATCCAGCTCCAGCAACGTTCCCAATATTGAAGGCTAAACCACCTATAACAATCATAATTGCAAGGAGCACACCTAATCCAGGTAACACCTTATTGGCAATTTCTTGCCCTCGCAAGCCAGAAACAGCAATGATTCGCCAAACGTTTACCTGTGCAACAATGTCTAAAATTAATGAAATTAAAATGACAAATCCAAAGCTAGCCGCTAATTGCTGTGTAAATACTGTCGTTTGTGTTAAAAAACCTGGTCCGATTGATGAGGTAGCCATTAAAAAGGCAGCTCCTATTAACACACTTTTACTTGCTGTTTTCTTAACAAATTTACCTTTTTTCTCTTGTTCGATTACTACTTCACTAACTTCCGTTATTTTTGCTCCCATTAGACTACCCCTCCTTGATTGCACGTACTGATATTTGATGTTCTGATAATCTTGAATGAATATATTTTGCAAACTCTACAGCATGTTCCCCGTCCCCATGAATACAAATTGTATTTGCCTTTAATGGTATTTCGATTTGCTGTTGTGACAGCACAATTCCCTCTTTCACCATTCTCACAACCTGATTCACAGCTTGGTCCTTATCGGTAATCAATGCATCAGATTGCTTACGAGATGTTAAAGAACCATCCTTTTGATAGGTACGATCTGCAAACACTTCATGGGCTGTTTGAAGCCCTACTTTTTCTCCAGCTTTTGTTAATTCACTACCTGAGAGACCGAATAACACAAGTGAAGGTGAAATATCATAAATCGCTTGTGCGATTGCCTCAGCTATCGCCGGATTTTTAGCAGCCATATTATAAAGTGCTCCATGCGGCTTTACATGCTGCATCGTTGCATTGTAAGTCGTTAGAAAACCTTGCAATGCTCCCACTTGATAAACAACCATATCATAGGCTTCTTGTGGTGTGATGTTCATCTCACGTCGTCCAAAGCCATTTAAATCCGGTAAGCCTGGATGTGCCCCGATCTTCACACCATTAGCAATGGCTAGCTTAACTGTCTCTCGCATAACAGTTGGATCTCCAGCATGGAATCCACAAGCAATATTAGCCGAGGTTAAATATTTTAAGATTTCTTCTTGCTCCCCAAGTCGATAACGACCAAAACTTTCCCCTAAATCACAGTTTAAATCAACTCGAAACATCTTCTTCCCCCATTTTCTTCCCACTAAAATAGTTACACTGAATACGTTTACATTTTTTGTACCGATATTCGGAACTTAAGTTTTGAAATTTAAAAAAATCTTAACATATTTTATTATTACTGAAAAGTGCAAATTTCAAATTTTGAGAAAGAATATTTTTTTTAAAATTTTCATTTAAATTAAACTTGTTTTCGTTTATTGTTTAAATATACTATTAATAATCCGTTATTTAAAACTTATATACCGAATTACGAAACTTCAGGAGATGATTTTTATGCTGAATTTAAAAGAGAATGTACAAATAAGACCTTTGAGTGATTCTGCACTAGTCATTCATGTAGGTGAAGGAATCAGTGAAGCGATTCACAATAAAGTTAAAACTATATTGAATTTTTTAGAGAGAAATCCATTTGAAGGATTCATCGAGGTTGTGCCTGCCTATAATAATGTGACGGTTTATTACAATCCGGTTGAAGTATACTTTTCCACTATAGGAAAAGAAGGCGAAATGCCCTACGAAAAGGTGAAAGCAACAATTCTTTCTTTAATGAATCAATCTCACATAAATGAAACAACAAAGGAACGTGTCGTAAAAATCCCTGTAGTATATGGTGGTGAAATGGGTCCAGATTTAGACTTTGTAGCCTCTTATCATGGTTTAACACCTAATGAAGTTATTAAAATTCACTCTTCTGTAGAATATCTTGTTTACATGATAGGCTTTGCTCCAGGTTTTCCGTTTATGGGAGGAATGGACAAACAAATTGCAACACCTCGTAAAGAAACTCCAAGGTTATCGATTACTCCGGGATCTGTTGGAATTGCGGGAAATCAAACAGGTATTTACCCATTAGAAACTCCAGGAGGATGGCAAATCATCGGACGAACACCCGCTCGTTTGTTTCTACCTGAACAGTCTCCTCCAACCTTATTACAACCGGGTGATCGAATTCAGTTTGTCCCAATTTCGTTGGAAGAATATAAAAACGGTGGGGAGATGAAAACATGGGCATAAAAGTATTACAGCCAGGTATACTGGCAACCATTCAAGACCTAGGAAGATATGGGCTACAAAAGTTTGGTGTTATCGTCGGAGGAGCAATGGATTCAATTTCCTTACGAATTGCGAATTTACTTGTTGGAAATGCAGAAGGAGAAGGCGCTCTTGAGGTGACACTATATGGAACAACCCTTTTATTTGAAACGGATGAACTGATCGCTATTACAGGTGGCAATTTACAACCGACGATAGACGGCAAAGAAGCACCAATGTGGCGACCACTTTTCATTCAAAAAGGCTCTGTTTTAAAATTTAATGCTGCGATTAGTGGTTGCCGAGCCTACGTATCGTTTAGTGGCGGAATGCAAGTGCCCAAAGTGATGCGCAGTAAAAGCACCTACATACGTGCTGGGATTGGAGGATTTCACGGAAGAAAATTGCTGAAGAATGATGTCATTGAATTGGAAAGACGATCAGAATTAGGAGAAGATCTTTTTAACCAATTAAAAAAAGAACCAACGTTCCTTTCTTGGTCAGCTGATTACACACCATTTATTACATTTAAAAAAACGCAAACAATCCGCTTCATAAGGGGCTCTGAATATGAACATTTCGATGAGGAAAGTTTAAAAAAATTCCTTTCAACACCTTACACAATCACAACCCACGCAGATCGAATGGGCTACCGATTACAAGGAGAGGCTATTCAATTAAAAGAGCCATTTGAATTATTATCCGAGGGGGTTACATTTGGAACGATTCAAGTGCCCTCTAGTGGGCAACCTATTATTTTAATGGCAGATCGTCAAACTACTGGTGGATATCCTAAAATAGCTCAAGTGATCTCTGCTGATTTACCATCATTAGCACAAATGCAAGCAAATAGTCGAATCTACTTTAAAGAGGTCTCTCTTGAAGAAGCTCAATTAGCATTAATACATCAAGAAAGAAAACGAAATGAATTAGCATTTGGGCTCCATTTAAAAAGGTTATAGCCTATTTAGATAAAAATATTCCCTAAAAATTAGGCTTTTCACCAAACCGTGTGGTTGATTTCCGTTCCGACTGGGCGCTTTCCTGGGGGCGTCCGATGAGCCGCTTCACTCGCGTTGCTCGCTCCAGGGTCTCATCTGTGACGCTGATCCCCAAGGAGTC
>Ga0209784_100072_pt1 | contig 149587 bp, 140 predicted proteins | sample AraplaCvi_mLB_r2_2_FD_184284 | JGI IMG/M metagenome (GOLD analysis project Ga0209784, IMG submission 184284) | Arabidopsis root microbial communities from North Carolina, USA - plate scrape CL_Cvi_mLB_r2 (SPAdes) (version 2) | ecosystem: Host-associated > Plants > Roots > Endosphere | place...
CTTGGCAATCGATGCCCCGATATTTCACCGATTGTTCGGCGAAGCTAAGTACAACGAAGTCGGCCCCGGGAAGCACCTGTCTTCGGTCCGTCGAGCCCTCCACCTTCAAGGAGACGTTGTTCTCCCGGGCCACCATCTGGGCAAGTCGCACCATTTTCGACAGCCTTTCCTCATCCGTATCGACCAAAGCAAGCGTTCCCCGATTCAGGTACGGGGAGTGGACCATCTGCCATATGGACTGACGACCGAAAAACAGGCTGCCTGCTCCGATGACGACCACCTTCGGCTGCTGCATGTTGGAACCATTCATGATTAACCCTCCTCATAGGATATAAGTCCATTATAGGAGAGTGGCCGGAAAGCGGAATGTACGATAGTTTTCAAAACATGTCATATAGTATGTTAATTCACATCTCATAAATTCTTTAGTATACTTGCTTAAAATGGTGGATGTCATGTGGTAAAGGAAATGAGGGATATTCAATGTGCGCCAAGAAAATGAACATGAGTATAATCAACGAACTCTCGGAGTATATAAGTCTCCGGATGAGCTCCTATTTAGAACAAGCTCATGATAAGGGCTGGATCGAACACAAGTCGCATCCCGATTACGATCTCTGGTTCATTCAATCAGGCTCGGTGAAGATCACCATCGACGGGTTGGAACATACGGCTGTCCCGGGAGACGTGGTGTTTTTTTACCCCGATATGCCCTATATCGCTTCGACGACCGGGGATGTTTGCCGATTCTTATACATACATTTCGATTTCGGCATCGGAGAACAGCAGCGAATTTTGGGCGAGTTTCAACTCCCGGGTATTGTGGCAGGCGACCTGATCCGGGAGGAGGCGACGCTCTTCACCAAAGCCTATCATCGGTTGAAGCAAGGCAGCGGGCCGCCGGGAAACCAGCTCTACTTAAAGGCTTCTCTTCTCGTCGTGATGGCTAAAATTCTCGAGCTTCACGGGCAAGGTGCCTACGCCGGTAAGTTCCTGAATGGCAGGAAGCCTAGAAAAACAGAAGGAAGCCTGGATGTCCTGCAGGACGTATTCCAATACGTGGATGCGAACTTGCAGCGTACCATTCGGATGAACGAGCTCGCCGCGATTGCCGGCGTCTCCGAGAAGTATTTTATCTCCTATTTCAAGAAAAGCGTGGGCATCACGCCGGGACAATACATTACCCAAATCAAAATGAATCGAGCAAGAGATTATCTATACGAAAAAAAATATACGATCCAGCAAATCGCAGGCTTCCTCGGTTATCCTGATCCGTTCACATTTTCGAAAGCGTTCAAGAAATATTACAACGTGCCTCCTTCAAAATTCGAGTAGCCAGTAGACTGTAATTAGGGGATTGTTGGAGCCGTAAGTGAACGCCCGTTATGCTGGATGCACGTAAAAAAGGAGATCCCCGCCTTCGCGGAAATCTCCTGGTCCTTATTCCTTATCAAAATAAACGGTTTTTCCTGTTTCTGCGGATATATACACGGCCTCTAATATTTGTGAAACAATCATAGCCTCCCTCGGTTTAACCAAAGGTTCGGTATCGTTTACGATACTGTGAATCCATTGTTTGGCTTCATATTCGAAATCGGTCAACTCTTCTCCCCTGAATTGTTCTCGTGCATTCGGATTCACCTCGATTTTATTCAGGAACAAGCTCCCGTCCCTCTCGCCATTGATCCGCAGTTCATTTTTAGCAAAATCCGCTCCTCCCTTTGTTCCGCACAGCAGGTTGCCGCCACCTTCCGCAATGTTAAGGGCCCAGCTGGTTTCTATGATGACCGTCGCTCCGTTTTTAAATTTCACATACCCGAACGCCGAATCCTCCACCTCGAATTCGTTTGGATCCCAGGCCCCCCATTCGTTCGCGGCATTTTCGGTATATTTCAGTTTATGGAAGACACTGCCGACGACGCTCTCCGGCTCATAGTTATCCATCAACCATAGGATCAGATCCAGGGAGTGGGTTCCAATATCGATCATGGGACCGCCGCCCTGCTTCTCTTTATCCAGAAACACGCCCCATGTCGGAACGCCTCTTCTTCGGGTAGCGACCGCTTTTGCAAAATAAATATCTCCAAGCTCCCCATCGGCAATCATCTTTTTTAACAGCTGGCTTTTGGCGTTGGAACGATTCTGGTACCCGACGGTGAGCTTCTTGCCTGTTCGCAAGTGGGCTTCGTACATGGCCTTGGCCTCCGCACCTGTGACGGCCATTGGTTTTTCGCACATGACATGTTTGCCGCTTTCGAGCGCATCAATGGAAATCGTTGCGTGCGAGCTGTTCGGGGTTAGCACATGCACGACCTCAATCTCTTCCATGGCAAGCAAATCGTTGTAATTCGTAAACACCTTTGCGTCAGGCGTGCCGTATTTTTTCGCGGCTTCCTCGGCTCTTTCCGGCTTCAAGTCGCAAAAGGCCACCATCTGCACGTTGTCTAACTTGGATAAACACGGCATATGTTTGCCGTTCGCAATCATTCCGCAACCGATGACCCCTACTTTTACGGTTCTCATGGCATTCACTCCCTCGCGTTATTTGAACTCTACCGTTCGGTTTTCCTTATGAGCGATGTATGCCGCTTCCAATAGCTCCGTCAATTTCGTTCCCTCATCCAAACCGAAGGGCATCGGCTTGTCATGAATTAAGGCATCCGCCCATTGGATGATCGGAAGCGGCTGCTCTTTAGGGAGTTGAGTGGGTGAGATCCATCCGTAAAAAGGTAACTCGAGTTTCTTCGAGATGACTCTAACGGTATCATCTGAGATCATCAAGGTGCCCTCCGTACCGTAAATTTCAAGTGCAGAAGGGGTTCTGTACGTCACAAGGCTGGTTTCGACCAGTGCGACCGCATTGTTGACGAACTCAATGGAGCACTGCGCATTATCTTCCACTGCACGATGGGTGAAATAATGAAACATGGAGGTGATTCGTTTGGGCTGACCCAACATCCAACTGGCTAAGTACATCGGATGACATCCCAAATCCATCATCGCTCCGCCGCCGGTTTGCTTCTCATCGTACCAGTATTCCGGGAGCCAATTGTTCAATGCGCCGTCGTGGCCGTTCCGAATGCGCAAAAGCGTCACGTCCCCTAGTACATGGTCATCGATCAGCTGCTTCGCGAACAATTGGTGAGGCCTTGTGCGAGCCGGAAATGAAATGCAGAACTTGACGCCTGCTTTGCGTACCGCTGCAGAAATCCGATTACATTCTTCTACGGTAAGAGCCATGGCTTTCTCGGTAAAGATGTGTTTGCCGGCCTCAGCGGCAGCTACCATGACGTCAGCGTGCATGCTTGTAGGGGCATCCACCACGACGCCATCGATGTCTTCCCGCTCTAGCAGCGTATCCAAATCCGCTTCAAAATCCGTTCCCAGTTGGGCAGCCCATTCGCTTCCCCGCTCAGGCTGTTCGTCCCAGACTGCCGTGAGTTTAACGTTACCGTGAGATTGCAACCTTCTTGCATAATCATCTGCATGCACATGCCACTTGCTTAACATCGCAACGTTCAACATGCGTTTCCCCTCCGTCATCGTTTGTATTTTTTCACAAAATTTTAGTTTTCTTCAAAGGGGGGTGGGGTATAACTTGCTCCAAATGGCGCATCAGGCCTTGAAAAGTCCCCCATTAAAGCTCTTCGCACAGGCGTAGTTCTTTGCATAAAGTTGCTATCGTTATGAAAACGGTCCGAGGGCTTTACCCACGGAGGGCTATAGATGTAATGCATGGTATAGCGGTCGTAATCCCAATTATGTTCGTACGCCCGATGCCATACGGCGTTGTGAAACACCAGGACTGATCCTGCGGATGCACATATCACATGGCTGATCGGCGTACCCGAATTTGCAGTCCGAATCGAATCCGGTAGTGGAACGAGACTGCGGTGGCTGCCTGGAATGAGCTCCATATTCCCCATCCCAGGTTCTTCTTGATCGGTCAGTAAAAATGAAGCTCGGAGCTGTATAAGAGGGATGGGATACCCCAGTTTCTTAAAATCGAAGGCGCTGGACCCGTCTTGATGCCAGCCCCCCATCCTGCCCCTTGCCGGCTGCATCGTATTCCACCCGGACTGCATAATGAATCGATCGCCAAGCAACCCCCTTATCTTCGGTAAAACCGATGGATGATCCATTAAATTTTCAAGAGCGTGTTCAGACTCATACCCTCTGCCGACTTGACCCCAACCGACCGTACCTGCCGCTTCATGAAGTCGAATGGATGCCTGCAGGCATTCTTTGACCTCCTCTTTCGACAGCACATTCGGAATGACAAAATAACCCCACGATTCGAACATAAACTGATCGAGTTCAGTGAATGCGCCTGCTGAAACGATCGGGTTTAACATATGTTGTCGTCCCCTTCCTTACATGTAAAAAGTGATTCGGGATGGCAGTGACACCATCCCGCAAGCCTCTTCACTTAAAACCCGACATCATCTCGCTCTGCAGCTTTTTGAGCCACGAACTCCGCCATTTCTTCCACGCCGGCCGCTCTGAATTTTTCTTGAACACTATGAAGCATATTGAGAGCTTCTTCATCTGACCCTGCAAAAAACGCTTTCTTAAATTCCTCATCGAAATTCAAACTGCTGGTTTTATCGATATATTCCTGATATTTCGGCCACTCTCTTGCAAGGTAGCTGGCGCTTACTTTGTCTATGATTTTGATAGGCATTTTTGCCGAGAAACTTTCCTCCAGCTTCTGCCACTCCGTTTTTTGATCTTCGGGCGTAGGCCAAGTGACTTCAGAGGAGAATGCTCCGATGAACCTTCCTGGAAGATAATTGAGCCCTGCGTCTCTTTTCAGATCCGGATTTTCATCGAATTGTTTTTTCACATCAGAGATCCATTGGGGTACCCCGTTTTCCATGGTGTAGTGCGTTCCTTCGATTCCGAAATACGCAAGCAATCGGCCTTCTTCGCTGTTGACATAATCAATGTACCGCAATGCCGCATCGGGATCTTTGATGTTAGCGCTTAAGAAAAGGGCAGGGAATCCGGAACGGCCGGGTTTTTCCACTTGCGTTCGAATCTCTCCGCTCTTATTCTTCATCGGTCCGAGTAATTCATATTGCATTTCCGGATTCGTTTTATACAGCGTTTTTTGTAAATCCGCTAACATAGGCTGGGCTCCGAATACGGCAAGCTTGCCCGTCGTCAGCTTTTCATTCGCTGTTGTACTCGTATTGTTGAAGGCTTCAAGATCAAACAAACCTTCCGTTAATAACTTTCTCATGTATAACAATCTAGCTTCATGATCCTTGGACTGCGTCCAGTGAATCAGTTTTCCATCCACTTCACGGTAGTCCGAAATCGTGTAATCCGTCCACCCGGCAAGGAATTGGCCGTAATCCCATCCATTCCACATGGTTCCGGCAGGAATGACCGGCTTCCCGCCAATATCCTTGAAACCGCCGTCTCGGATCTTGATCAATAGATCAACTAGTTCTTCTTGCGTATCAATATCCTCCGCTTTGACATTTAAAGCTTTCAGGATATCGCCCCTGGCAAAAAGGCCGTAATTCCAATTATGAATGCTCTCAGGGGTACCGTCCGGGGTTTCCGTAGGAATGAGATACGTCTTGCCTTCAAATTCGGGACTATTGAGATCGAACTCGGCAAAATCCTTCGCGATCCCGGTAGTCACAAGTCTTTTGATATTCGGATATTTATCGAGATAAGGGGTTAAATCCAGAAGCTGTCCTTCCATGGCCGCCTTCTTGATGACTTGTCCTTCTCCTCCTGTCGTAGACCAGAAAGGTGCGTTAACGATATCCGGAACCGTACCGGAAGCAAAAATGGTGTTTAGCTTTTCTACCTCGCTTGTCGTGATGGATTCCAGTTTCAACGTGACCCCGGTTTTTTCCCTGATTTGCCCGGCTACGGGATTATTCTCCTGGTCCTGCGGGAAACCGGCTCCGCCACCGTTCCAAGCACTGAGGAAAGATAAGGTCACGGGTTTTATTTCTTCAGTACCTTGCTCCTTCGGACCCGTGTCAACCGTACCTGCATCCTCCCCTCCGCCTTTTCCCGTACATGCCGTCATGGTTGCTAGAAGCAGTAAAGCGATTAGTGTTATGCCAAGAACACTCCTGCGCTTGTTCTTCCTCATCCTACAATCCCCTTCCATTGGAAGTTTTTTATATAAAAGGCATAGCCTTTTATACCGACTACTCCTTAAGAGAACCTACCAGTACGCCTTTCACAAAATATTTCTGAAGAAACGGATACACACAGATGATCGGGGTCGTTATAATGATGACGAACGTCATCCTCAAGGCTTCCGGCGTTACGCCTCGCAGTTCCATCTGCGTCTCGGTCATGTTTTGAATGGCGGATCCGCTATTTCCCGACGACGACGTCATCGACTGGAAAGACGCTTCGCTGATCATCTTGTTAAGAAACGTAGCGGCAGGCTGCAGCTTTTCATTCTGTATGAAAAACTGACCGGTAAACCAGTCATTCCACACGCCCACCCCGACAAACAAGGCAATGGTAGCAAGCACCGGCATCGATAGAGGCAGAATGATTCTTGCAAATACCGACAACTCGCTCGCGCCGTCGATTCGGGCCGATTCCGACAGACCTTCAGGAATCCCGTCGAAGAAGGTTTTCATGATAATCGCATTGAAAAAGTTATATAGGGACGGCAGCACCAACACCCAAAACGTGTCCAGGATGTGGATTTGCCGGAACAGGATGAACGTCGGAATCAGTCCGCCGCTGAACAACGTGGTAAAGAAAAAGAAGAATACGATGTATTTTCTTCCCGGCAAACCTTTCCGCGAAAGGGCGTAGGCCAATAAGGCCGTCAAAAATACGGAGGCGACCGTGACCACAAGGGTTCGGGTAATGGAAATATAGAAGGAATTTAGGATCAAAGTGTTGCTAAAAGCTTTTGCATAGTTTTCTAATGTAAACACTCTAGGGAAAAAATAGATTCCCCCCTTCATCGCATCGTAACCGTCATTGAAAGAAAGGGCTAAAAAATAGATAAATGGATATAACGCCGTAGCGCAGAATAAAAGCAGCACCGCATAGTTCAGCGTCATATACATTTTATCTGCCGGCGACAGCCTACTTGCCCCCATAACGCACACCTCCTCCTCTTCAGTGCTAGATGATTACCATAACGATACGTTACTCACGCGTCTGGATATATTATTGACAGCGACAATGAGCAGCAGCGAGATCGCTGATTTGAATAAACCGATGGCCGTGGAATATGCTAATTGCCCCTGTTGGAGGCCTGTTTTTAAGACATAAGTGTCCAAGATCTCCGAGACGCTTAAGGTTGCCGGGGACTGCATCAGCCAGATTTGGTCAAAACCCGCGTTCAGGATTCCGCTGAGTGAGAATATAAGCAATATGGCGATCGTTGGCGTAAGACATGGAAGCGTGATCTTGAATAGTTTGCTCCACCTTCCAGCCCCGTCGATTTCCGCAGCTTCATACAAGTGCGGATCGATATTCGTTAACGCGGCCAAATAAATGATCGAACCCCAGCCTACGCCTTTCCAGATGTCGGATATGAGGACCAATGGATAGAATAATTCCGGCTTTCCCATAAAAAAGATGGGATCCAAACCCATTTGGTACCGAATGTCATTGATAAGCCCTACGTTCGGAGACAGGATTTTTTGAAGCAAGGTAACGACAACGACCCATGAAACGAAGTGCGGCAGATAGGAAATCGTTTGAAACACTCGTTTGATTTTTTTGTGCATGACGGCATTGAGCATTAAAGCTAGGATCAAGGGAGCTGGAAATCCGAAAATAAGTTTAAGGGCGCTAATGGATAACGTATTTCGGAGCACATCGTAAAAACTGGAATCGTTTAAAAACTGTTCGAAATATTTAAACCCTGCCCACGGACTCCCCAATATCCCCAAATTGAATTTGTAATCTTTGAATGCGATGATAATGCCGTACATCGGATAGTAAGCAAACACCAGGAACCAGATGATCGCAGGAAGCAAAAATAAGTATATGTGCCTGAAATACCATATTCTAGTTAGTTTCTTATTCTTTTTTAATTGCTCCAATCCAGGGATAAGAGCACCCTTTGGTACCATTCTCCGAACACCTCCTACATCTTCGTCGTACGGTAAATAGCGACTGTCTCCCCCTCCTTCGTTGCAAGCGGTTTCAATTTTATAGTTTAAATATATTCAATATGGTGTAGGAATCATTCCACAATTTCCTCATTTGGTTAAAAAGTAACCTTAGATTGTAGATAAACGGGGCAAAAGCCCCTACCCCAACCTTCTTTTCAGATGTTTTTAATCCTTAGCAAGGATACATTATATTCAATATATCCTTAAGAAATGATCTGATAAAAAGTATGATATTGAGATGTAACGACCTGCGAATGGATGGAAGAGCTTCTGTTGGATTTCTTTATTGATTTGATTTTGGGAAACTATTAGGGGGGGGATTTCATAAGAGGAAGTTATGGCTGACCTAGTAAAAGAGTCCGCGCAGCCATCGCTTCCATTGTCAGGCTCGAATAGGAAGCGCATCGGACTCGTTATTAGGTTGCCTAAATAGGAAGAAGCGTGTGTTGGTATCAGAAAGTGGATGCAACGTTTTTTCCCGTCGTCTCGCCAATGACCAATTCCGGCTCCACTAGGGTTTTAACGTATTTTCCGTCTTGCCCGTCCTCACTGTTAATGACCTCTAGCAGCGTGTAAGCCGCACGGTAGCCCATGTCTCGTTCAAACTGTTTAACATGCGTGAACGTGCCGTATCCTTCGATGATGGAAGTCGGATCGTCAAAACTGATGATGGATATGTCCTCAGGCACCTTCAATCCGGCTTGACGCGCAATCTGATAGATTTTTACCCCAAGAATTCCATTAAGCGTAATATAAGCCGTTGCCATTCGATTTTTGATATAGCGGTACAATGGATGCGTTTCAGCTTGCTCAAGGCTTCCGATTTCAAAACCGGTTACGATATGGGCAGGGTTAATGAGTGCTCCCTTTTCCTTGAAGGCATTCATATATCCATCGATCCGTTCTTGAACGGTTACGGTTTGTATGGGCGAATCGGAGCAGATGGCGATCTCACGATGCCCCAGTTCCCACAGGTAATTGACCGCCATGTTAACGCCAAGCCTGCCGTCCGATGCGATATAGTGAGTTTCCACCCCGGGAAGGTAACGGTCGATGAGAACAAACGGAAACCCCGCAAATTTCATGCTTAATATTTCCTCGTTGAATAATTCCTCGTCCACCGGGAAAATCAATAACCCTTCCACTCCGATGTTACTGCATGTCTGGATCGCCTCTTTTTCCTTATCAATATCGCCCTCTGATAAATAGATAACGCAGCGGTAATCGTTCTCATTCAGCGCTTGCTGAATGCCCTGTATAAGCCGAATCGTAAAATAATCATAAATGCTGGGCATAATGAGCCCGATCAACCGTGTCCCCATTTCTCCGCTAGTTTTATGGACAGGTTTTGCGGTACTTATAGGAGGAGTGGCCGGCATTTGAGATTCGGGCTCGCTTACAAAAGTCCCCTTTCCGGGCACCCTGGTTATGATTTTTTCGTTAACCAAGCCGGCCAGGGCATTAACGACCGTAATCTTGCTTACTCCAAAACGCTCCATGAGTTCCTTTTCCGTAGGTATACGGTCTCCAATCTTTAGTACCTGCGACGATATCAAGTCGCGTATATACTCTTGAACCCTTTGATACAATGGCATTCTTTCCGTAGAGCTCAATTGAATCACCACATTTCATTCAATATGTTTAATATATACGTTACGAATGGTGCAAGCGTTTTATTCCATACTCTAATAACCGAAACAGCGGCAGCCATGGACGAGAAAATAAAGTCCTGACTGCCGCTGTTTTATTGAACTATCATATTCGTTAGATTGCGCGGGAAAATCAAATTTAATTTAGGAGGGAGCTCCTCCCTACGACGTCCTTAAGAGCACTTACTATACCCGCAGTTCCCGCACGTCTTGCATCCCTCGATGTTAATCAAGGACGCCCCGCCGCAGGACGGGCACAAATCCAGCGACATGCTGCCGCCTGCGTGCGCGCCCTGTCCGCCGTGGCCCGCAGCTGCCGTTGACCCGGCTTCGCCTGCATCGGCAGGCGCCATCGTGGCTGCGACCGGTGCCGGATCATGGTCATGATCCGCCTCGGCGTTGTTGGCCACGTGCGTCTCGAGCGCCTTCGCCACGGCGTCGGCGATGGACTCGACGCGGTTCGCGCCGAAGCCGATCGCGCCGGTGCCGCCGATGCCCTTGAGGTGCTTGATCAGCAGCTCCACCTTGTTGCCGTGGTCTCCGTAACGGAGGAACAGGGAACATACGCGGCCCAAAGCTTCCGCCATCGCGAACACATCCGATCCGGCTTTGCCGACGTTCAGGAAGATTTCGCTTGGAATGCCGTCCAGATCATTGATCGTGATGTACGCCATGCCAAACGGCGTGTTCATTTTATAGGTTGCGCCGCGCAGCACTTGCGGACGCTTCTTGTATTGTTTATCCAGCCCGCTCTTGCTCGGCGAGGCTGTCACGGCCACGCTAGCAGCCGCTGGCTCCACGCTCGCCGCTTCCTCTGCGGCTTGGCCTGCCGCGCTTTGCTCCAGCGCTGTTTCCGCAGTAGAAGCTGTCGTCGCTTCGGCGGCTTTGTCTTCTTTTTTCTCCGTCTGCAGCACCTGTACGTCGCGGCTGCCGTCGCGGTAGATCGTTACGCCTTTGCATCCCAGATCGAATGCCAGCTCATACAGGCGCTTCGTATCTTCAACCGTGAAGTCGGACGGACAGTTCGCCGTCTTCGAGATGGAGCTGTCCACCCAGCGCTGAATCGCCGCCTGCACGCGGATGTGATCCTCGGCGGAGAGACTCATCGCGGTGACGTAATAGTCCGGAAGCTCTTCGCCCGGATGGCTGTCCAGCCAATCCTGAGCAATCGGCACGAACTGCTCGTCGAAGCCGAGACGGCTTTGACGGAAGTATTTGAAGGCAAAGTACGGCTCGATGCCCGTCGACGTTCCAACCATCGTACCCGTGCTGCCCGTTGGCGCTTGGGTAATGACGGTAACGTTGCGTGCGCCTTTTTTGCGGACCGCTTCGGCAACTTCCGGATACACCTCGGCCATATTTTTCATGAAGCCGCTTTGCAAATAAAGCTCGGCATCGAATGCCTGGAACGAGCCCTTCTCCTCGGCAATATCGGCGGAAGCAAGATACGCTTCACGGGCGATGAAGCCATACAGCTTATCCAGGAACTCCAACGATTCCGGGCTGCCGTAACGGATGTTCAGCTTGATCATCAGCTCGGCCAGACCCATTGTTCCGAGGCCTACGCGGCGCTCTTTTTTCTGGTTCAATTCGTTTTCTTCGAAATGGTACGGCGTCCGGTCAATGACATTATCCAGGAAACGCACGGAGTAACGCGTCGTTGTAGCCAGCTCATCCCAGGCAACGTCATGATTCGTTTCATCGTAGAACTTCGACAGGTTCATCGCGGACAGGTTGCATACGCCCCAGCCCGGAAGTCCCTGCTCGCCGCAAGGGTTGGTACAGATGATCGGGTTGAAATACCAGCTGTTGGACATCTGGTTGTAGTATTCCATGAAGACCACGCCCGGCTCTGCCGATTTCCATGCGGATTCGATAATGGTGTGCCATACCTCGCGTGCTTTAACCGTTTTATATGGAATGATGCTGCGTCCGGCTTTCTTCCATTTATCCAAATCGCCGTCCCACAGCTCATCGTAATCGGGATCGGTGGTATCCGGGAACACGAGCTCCCAGTCCAGATCTTCCTTCACGGCTTTCATGAAATCGTTGCTGACGCATACCGACAGGTTCGCGTTCGTGACTTGTCCCATCGTCTGCTTCACCGTAATGAAATCCTCCACGTCCGGGTGCCAATCGTTCATCATCAGCATGAGCGCGCCGCGACGGCTTCCGCCCTGCTCGATCAGGCCTGTCGTATAACTGAACAATCCACCCCACGATACGGCACCGCTGGAGGATCCGTTCACGCCTCTCACGATCGCGCGCCGAGGACGAAGGGAAGACAAGTTGATGCCGACACCGCCGCCGCGCGCCATAATCTCGGTCATCTCGCTCAGGGTTTCCATGATGCCGCCCCGACTGTCCTTCGGGGAAGGAATGACGTAGCAGTTGAACAGCGTCAATTCATCGCTTGCACCCGCTCCGGCCGCAATCCGTCCGCCCGGCACCAGCTTCCAATCATCCAGAATCTCGCGGAATTTCCCGCGCCACTCTTCCTGCAGTTCCGGCGTTGCCTCAACCGATGACATGGCGGCCGCGAGTCGATCCCACATTTCTTCCGGCGTTTTCTCGATGGTTAACGTCAACTTCTCCACATCCGACTCCACAAGCTCGCCCTTCCGTGTCTTCACGGTGACCTTGCGGCCTTCGCGTTTCACGATTTCGCCAACTTCCTTGGTCGGAAATTTAGGATCATCCTTCGTCAGCACGAGCACCACATCGCCGACCTTGGCGTTGTTGGTGTCCGCATCCTTCCAGGCATACCGGTCCAAAAAGATCTTCTCGCTTAAACCTTCCAGCCGCTGATTCTGCATCGTACTCAAGTGCAACTACCTCCTATATTAAGATATAAAATTTAAAAGATTCCCAAGTATGTGCTCACCAACAACATAACCTGTTATGTAGCCGGTCAAACATCCAAAACCACTATATACACCACATATAGTGCTATTTATTCATTATACTACACTATATATAGGTTAACTATGCCGATAATGTGAAAATTAAGCCGACAGTTCCAAGCTCCCGCGCGCAAGCTTCCGCTTTCTTCCTCTCGCTCTCTTTTTCGCTGATCCCTATGAAAAAAAGGAATGAAAATCCCCAATTCCAGCAGCTGTGCGCTCTATAGGGTATTCCGCGGCTCCCGAATCCGTGCAAGGTTATGAAGACTTCTTTTTTCGTCCATACTACATATACACCGCTGGCCCGGAATCTTTCATCACAGGAGGAGATCGACATGAACCAACAGCCATCTGCCGACTCAGGCAAGATTATCGACCCGCGCCTTCCCGTTCCATTGCAGATCGACCGTTCTTGGTTTGACGATCTCTCTGGCCGACTGGACAAAGGAGGCCCTTGGGGTGACTATCGTCTGGCCCAGCTTGCCGTTGAGGGCGAGAAATCGCGCCTCGTTACAAGCTTTGAAGAACTGCAGTGCCTCAAGCACCTTGGCGGTTTATCCCCGCTCCCCCATCAGACCGATACCGCAAGACGCGTTTTGTTCGAGATGTCGGGCAGAGCCATTCTGGCGGATGAGGTGGGACTTGGCAAGACGATTGAAGCCGGTCTTATTTTAAAAGAATACATCGTGCGCGGACTGGTATCCAAAGTGCTGATTCTCGTACCTGCTTCCCTGGTGCTGCAATGGGTTCGCGAGCTGAACTCCAAGTTCGGCATTCCCGCGGTCGCGCAGAAAAAAGCGTACTCCTGGGGCAATGACATCGTTGTCGCCTCCATGGATACGGCCAAGCGCGATCCGCATCAGGAGCTTCTGCTGAACCAGGAATACGACATGCTCATCATCGATGAAGCGCACAAACTCAAGAACAAGAAAACATCCAATTATCAATTCATCCAAAAGCTGCGCAAAAAATACTGTCTCCTGCTCACCGCCACGCCGGTGCAGAACGATCTCAGCGAGCTCTTCAATCTCATCACGCTGCTGAAACCGGGCCAGCTTGGCGGCCAGGGACAGTTTGCCGCTAATTTTGTCGTGGACAAACGAAGACCGAAGAACCAGGACCAGCTCAAGGATGAGCTGTCCAAGGTCATGATCCGCAACCGCCGGGGCGAGGGCGAAGTGAAGTTCACGAAGCGGTCCGTCCGCAACGTGGGACTCAGCCTTTCGCCTGAAGAACAGTCATTATACGACGGCGTTACGTCCTTCGTCAAAGATCAGTATCAGGCAGCTGGGGGAAATTTAAGCAGTATGCTGTCGCTCGTCACCCTGCAGCGGGAAGTATGCAGCAGCCGGGATGCCGTCTTCGTGACCCTTGTTAATCTGTCCAAGAAGCTGCCGGAGGACTCTCCGCTGCGCGATAAAATTTGGGAGCTGGTCTATCTCATCAAGGCCATCAAAGCAAACACCAAGGCGGAAAAAGCCATCGAGCTCATTCAGCAAATGAACGAGAAGGTCATCGTGTTCACGGAATATCGGGCCACGCAGGAATACTTGCTCAATTATTTCCGCGATCACGGGCTGATCTCCGTCCCGTACCGGGGGGGCATGAACCGCGGCAAGAAGGACTGGATGATGGATCTTTTCCGCGGCAAGGCGCAGGTCATGATCGCGACGGAAGCCGGCGGCGAAGGCATCAACCTGCAATTCTGCCACCATATGATCAACTTTGACCTGCCCTGGAATCCGATGCGGGTCGAGCAGCGGATCGGACGCGTGCATCGTCTCGGCCAAACCAATGACGTGAAGATCTACAACCTGTCGACTTCGGGAACCATCGAGGAGCATATTCTGAACCTGCTGCACGAGAAGATCAATATGTTCGAGATGGTCATCGGCGGGCTAGACGTTATCCTGGAGCGCTTCGAGAAGAAGGAATCGATCGAGAAGAGCCTGTACAAAATCATGCTGGAGTCCGGCAATGATGATGAAATCCGCCAGCGCATCAGCACATTGGGCGACTCCATTCACCATATCAAGCAGGACATCGAGCTGGAAAGCACGGCCGAAGAAACTCTCAGAGAGGAAGAAGCCTAATATGACCATGACGCCGCAGGAGGTGCAGCAGCACTTCATGGCCTATTTGGAAGCCACCGAATGCACCGTCATCGAAAAATCGCCCGAGCATGTCACCGTGAAATTGTCGCCGCAGGCCGACAAAATGCTCACCAACCGCCCCTATTACTGGGGGTTCGTGGAACGTACCGGGGCTCCCGCCGAAACGCTGTCGTTCAACTTCGTGTTTGATCCGGAAAAATACGACGAACGGCTCGCCAAGGCCGAAGAAGCCAAAGCCAAAACCCAGCTCAACGCACCTGTGCAGGATCCGCTGCTGGCGCGCTATTACGGGAACGCCCCGGTGCTGCCGATCTTGGGGCCAGGCCGCATTCAGCGGGAGAATATCGGTTACGGCAGCAGCCGGCTCGCCCAGATTTGGAATGCTTCCCGTGAAGAGGGCAAATGCGTGTATCTGTTCCAGCAGCGGGATTCCGAACCGCGTCCCAGGGGCCGTTCCACGCCTTATGAGCAGTGGCTGGGCGTCTGTTTCAAGGTGGAGTTCAGCTGCGATCTGAAGCGGGAAGAATTGTTTTTTCTCGGAATCTCGCTGTCCAGCCGCGCGATCACCGAAGATTTCCCCGCCATTCTGCATGGGCGCGAATTGACTCCACGCCTGCCGGAGAGCGTTCACGTCAGACCAGCGGCTCTTACCCTAGAGCAGGCCGTAGCTGCCCTGGAGAATCATCTGATCAACAAGCTGAGCAAGCTGGATTACGATTGGGCGGCGAAGGCTAAGGAACGCCTCGAAGACGAACTCATGGTCATCGACGGCTACTACGAGGATTTGCTCAAAGAGCAGGACGAAGAGAAAAAGGCGCAAATCGAGGAGCAGTACAAGAACCGCCGGTCGGAAATGCAGTGGCAGTACGAGCCGAAAGTGAGCCTGTCCGCCATAACCTGCGGTCTGTTTCATCTGTGCTCGCCCGCGGGCGCGTCTTCATGACGCCTCTCTACAAAAGCAGGCAAAAAAAGAACCATTCTCCCTTCCCCTGCCGCGACAGCTTGCAACAGCCTTTGCAGAGCTTGTCCGATATGATGATTCCATCACATCCATGGCGCGTAAGGGCCAAGGAAAGGCGGTTAGCGATTTGAAGCTGTGGAACATGGAACCCCATTACCGGGATGACAAGGACAATATGCGCAAACCTAAATCAATCGGCAACAAACGCTTTATCCAATATCGAAGGTGGTCTGCCTCCGTCATCGTAACGGCCCTCCTGTGGTTCAGCACGATCCACCCGCAGGCAGGCATGGCTGCGGCTCGTGAAGCAGGCAAACCCACTCCAGCGAGCACCGTCTTTGCGGCAAACTCTCTGCCTGCAGTCCAATCTGCATCCAGCCTCGCTCACAGCATTACCCACGCTCAAGTGCCGGAAAGTTTGGTAGATTTTACAGAACAGACCGTGGATCAACTATCGGTGCATGTGCCATTTACTGCCTGGGACGGGGCAGAGCTGGAATTCACCCCACTAGGTCCGGGCACGCACGGCTGGCTGGTCACGATTTCCGATCAGGGACTGCCTCAGGGCTACATGATTATCAGCGCAGGAGAAGACGGTGGATATATCTTGAGCGAATACGGGATCGGCTCCACCCTTCCCTACAGTCAAGCACTGCTGAATGAACGGCTTGCGGCCGAGGGACTTCTGAAGGCTGGCGGATCTTTGCCGAAGGGAAGCAGCGTGCGCAAGCTGTATGACATATCCCCTGTTTGGCAGGTTCAGCTGCCCGGCAAGAAACCGGTTTATATCAGTGCACTGAATAGCGAAGTTCTTCCCGATGAATTCAAGCAGGCAACGAAGGCGGTCAAACCGGTATCGGCTTCAATGCCGGCGGCAAGCAAGGGATTGGTGGCTTCATCCGCTCGCTGGATTGCCGGAGCGCCAACCATTGCAGCCGGCGATTCCCGGGATCCTTACGATAATCTGCTGTGGTTGACCTCAAGCAATCTAACGGCCCACAGCAGTGCCGATCTGCGTAATCTACTGCAGGATCATTCCAGCCTGATCTTCAAGTCCAAAAAAAGCAACGCCGCTTACGGAGCTCCTTTTACCTTAAACGGGTGGCATCGGTGGTCGACTGGGGTTCAGAAGCATCCGGCTGCACTCTATGTGTCGGTTCCATTGCGGAACACGGATACCCTCCGCTTCCTGCCGGCATCCCGCTTGATCGGACAAGGCCAGTTCTATGCCCAACCCAAATGACGCGAAAGCGAAAGTAAATAGGATAACAAGTCCGTCATTCATGCGAAACAACCATAAGGTCTCATTTATTCAGCTCCCATGACGGACAAAAGGACGCGGCCCCTTTTTCAGGGCCCGCGTCCTTCGTTGTTTTACGTCTTTTATTCAGTGCGTGCTTCCGTACTTCCAAGCGTCAACTGCCAGCCAATACAATGCAAAAACAGGCTCAAGTCTGGCCGCTCTCTCCACAGGGTGCTTGTGTCCAATTGCTGGCTCCATTAAGGAACAAACAGCAAATAAGCAACGGCTTTAGTTTCGCCTTTTTTTGCGCTTGGAGGATACGTCGTCTTTCCACAGCGACATGGAGAACGGAATCATGCCAAACCACCTAGTGGTCCAGGATTCCTTCACCTTCGTCTTGCGCCGAATTTCCCTAGGTGTATCTATATAGTTAACCACGCGTTCGGTTATATATTTGATCAATTCATCTCCGCTTGCCATACGAATCAACTCCTTATGGTTTATCCATCCCAGTATCAGTGTGCTCCATTCCGGCCGATTCTAGACTTCTGTTTAACGGCATGATTTTTCCGTCTAATGCACATTCTAATAAAGCCGAAATTTTTACGTGAAAGAAGGAATCCATCATGATTAAGTCAGCAGGGGTATGTTTGCTTCTCTTGACGCTGGTACTCCCCGGTTCTGTCACGGAAGCAAGCCCAGCGAAGAAGCAAGACCTAAAGCTCCCAGCTCGAGCCGTTCATCCGAATGTGATGCCGGCAGCCCAGCTTATGTCCGAAACGCCGGAATCAACCCATTCCTCTGGACGGGAAATCGACCAATCACAACTTAGACACCTCCACCCATTTGCACATGATGTCGTGCTGATCGATGTGGGCCATGGCGGAATCGACGGCGGAACGTCGTATGGGGACATTCTCGAAAAAGATATCAATCTGGCCATTTCACGCAGACTGTTCATGCTGCTACGCAAGGAAGGGTATCATGCCGTGCTGAATCGCGACGCCGATTACGCGCTAAGCGACGATAACCGCTGGCATCGAAGCTCCTCCAGGCATCTCCGCGATCTGTCGCAGCGCAAGCAGCTCAGCAGCGAAATCCCGACCAAGCTGGTGGTCAGCGTTCACGTGAATTGGGGGAAAAAGGCCTCCAGGCGAGGGGGGATTGTTCTTCACCAATCCGAGGGACGCAGCACCCTGCTCGCGGAAACCATTCAGGAACAGTTAAATTTGGTATATCACAGCAACAATGGCATCATGTTAGGCAAGCCTTATTATCTGCTCAATCAAACTCAAGTACCTGCCGTCATCGTAGAAACCGGCTTCCTCAGCAATATCGAGGACAGGGAATTGTTGACCAGCCGGAACGGCCAAATGATGATTGCCGAAGCCATTGCTGACGGGATTATAAGTTATTTAACAGCTCTTTAAATAGGAGCTGTTTTTTTATTGGGTGTCTGGCTACAGAATCTTGATTCCAGGACTTTAAACCCATATTTATGTCATAAAAACTAACATCAATATGAAAAAAGCATCATTTTTTTCAAAATTTTTAGTCAAATTTCCCGAAAATTATGCTAGTATATCTAACATATACTTAAAGATAGATGAATCGAATGGGAAATGGGGGAGATCGCTATGTTTGACTGGCTTGGGTATCGCCAAGGACTTCCGCTTTGGATTTCATGGCGTCTGAATCGTAAATTGAAGGAAGACATCGAAGACATATTCGAAGGCATTGCCGAGACGCGCAAAGAGCTGCTGTTCTCCTGGAGCCATGAATATTGGGGGCATCTGGACCGACTGAAGGAGCAGTTGAACAAGGACAAGCCCCATGGTTCAACAGTCGGCGGCAAGCATCCTCATCCCTTCTCTACAAGTGCCCCGTTGAACCAGGAGCAGCTCTTCTCCGCTTTGTATTCGCGCGCTGCCGATTTCACGGAATTATTCTTGCTGAACCCTTCGGGTGAGGTCACGCACTCTACATACGCTTCGCATGTTGGAACCCGCTACAGCAAGAGCAGTCCATTGGGGCACGCAATCATTCATCTCGCCGGCTCGGATACCGGCAAATTGCTCTTCGGGCCGTATGCGGATTCCGTCACGTTCACTATCGGTCCCCGCTCCTCTGCTTTTCACGACAAAATGACGCTGCTGTTCATGAATGCCATTTACGTGAACGATACGTTCGCTGGTATCCTTTGCGGCCGGGTGCCAAACGACGTGATCGGGGATTTAATTCAGCGGGAATCCGGCCACGTCTATCCCGATTCCGGCGACAACTATATATTCATGGCCAAGCCCGAGATGAATCGACATATTGCTCCGGGCACGGCCCTTTCCAGAAGCCGGTTTGAAGACCGGACCTTCACGCACGGCGAGAACCTGAAGGACGGCATCACGACAGACTGGGGGACTGTATCGGTTCACGAACATACGGAGCTGGAGCTGATGTTCACCGACCCGGCAACGGGTCAGCTTCATCCAGGCGTAGCCAATACCATCGCAAACGGAAGCAATCTGTTCGTGGACTTCCCCGGTTATTCCGATTACCGCCACATTCCGGTGATCGGCAAAGGCGTGACGTTCCGCCTGCCCCATTGTCCGGATGTTTGGGGGATGATGTGCGAAGGGGATCTCGAAGAGGTTTACCGGATTCGCGGCATCCGCTTCAGACATGCCAAACTCCATGGCTTGTCTACCCTTGTCTCGAGCCTTCTGACGGCAGTCATTGTTTTTATTACGGCTGTTTATTTATCTCCTGCATTGGCAGCCACGGCCGGAGGGTTAACCTGCTTGGTCACCGGCCTTCTCACCTCTTCCCTGGTCGGCCGTAAAGAAATCGGGCGAATCGCGGATCGTCTACGCAGCCTCAACCGCTTCATCCGCATGAATGCCGAAGGCAGCGGAGATCTGACGCAGCGGCTGGACCCCCGCCAATTCGATCAGGATGAAACGCGCGAATTAGCCAAATGGATCAACAATATGATCGATTCGCTGGAAAGCATCATGATGCAGGTGAAGTTAACGGCAGGCGATGTATCCTCCAGCCAACAGGTAATGAACGACACCACCGCCGTCACCGTTATTTCCGCACAGCGTGTAAGCAGCAACATTAGCGAGATGATCCGCAGCATGCGCAGCCAGCTGCAGGATATCGATGCCGTTAAGGAAAGCGCGGAACGGATGCGGGAGACGCTCCGCCAGCTGGAACGCCAAGCGAATGAGCAGATTGATGTGGCAAAGAACGAAGTCGTCCGGATCGGAGATAAGATGTCTCATATTTCTGCAAAAGTCGAGGAAACGAATCAGACCATTCGCACGTTCATGGGAACTGTTCAGGAAGTTACAAGCGTGCTGCACGCGATCGAACAAATATCCTCCCAAACCCATTTGCTGGCTCTGAATGCTTCCATTGAAGCCGCACGGGTTGGAGAACACGGACAAGGTTTTTCCGTCGTTGCAACCGAAATCCGCAAGCTGTCCGAACTGACCAGACAGTCCACGGAAGAGGTCCACCGGATTATCGGCCATATCTATCAGGACGCCCAGCACGCCGTGCTATCGATGAAGGAAGGGACCCGGGTCGTGGAAGAAGGAAACCTGCTGGTTTCCGCGGCTTCCGAGCTGCTTGCCGCCGCAGCCGAAGACGATCTGCGCAAGCATCAGGCCGTGGATGAAGTGGTTCAGCTGATGGAGAAAATCGCTTCGGTCAGCAAGGAGAACCGAAAGATTTCCAAGGATGTGGAGAGCAAAGTGCAGGAGCTGTCGCAGGAAATTGAAAGCGTAAGGTACACCTCCGGCAATGTCGAAGCCATAGCGAAATCGATGCAGCAGTTAGTAGGTCAATTCAAACTCACCGACGCCCGCATCCGGTAAAACAGCGAAATGCAACATATATACAGCCTTCCAAGCATGAATCTCGGAATCACCGGGACTCTTGCGCGGAAGGCCGTTCTTTTTATACTTATACCCGGTCTCGGATGATCTCAACGGTTGGACCTTCACTCGTTACTCCACGATTGCGCACCTGTTTCGGGAGCTCATGGAAATCTAATACGAGCCCAACGGATCAGGCCGCCAGCTCGAGCGCTCCCTGACGAGATCGCTGATCCCGACGAACTCCACCTTCTTTTGCAGTTCCGGGATCGCGCCTTTTAGCGCCTCTGCCGTCCGGATTCCATATGCACCAACATGGCCGATTGCAATGCAGGAAGTTCTCTCCTCCGCATGCTTCGCCGCGGTCTGCAGCTGCTTGCTTACATGCTGTACGGTATGAACGTCATCCAGGAAGATATCGTTGGCGATGGAAGGCATTCCCCTCGATGCTGCCAGTTTGCCGACCACGCTGTAGTAATTCGTTTTGCTGTCGACGAAAAACAGTCCTCTCTCCCTACAGACGTCGAGCACGATGGACATGACCCGTTCATCCCCGGTAACCTTGGAGCCCATGTGATTATTAATCCCAACGGCATAAGGAACCGAATCAATTGCCTCTTCCATGCGTTTGCGAATTTCCTCATCGGTGAGCGAACTTAAGATAGCACCCGGTCCAAGCCAGGAAGACCGGCCCTGCTTAGGCTCCATGGGCATATGAATAATGACGTCATGCCCTTGACGGTGCGCGGCCTCGGCATCTTTCTTGCTCGTCGGCAAAAACGGCATAACGGCTACCGTGATTTTGACAGGCAGATTGAGCATCTCCTCGGTCCCTTTCTGATCATTGCCAAAATCATCGATAATGACGGCCAGCTTATTCGGCTTCTTTTCCTGGACGGATCTGCTGCGACCGGATTCTTCGTGCACGTTTTGGGGTTCTGGGTTTTGGTTGAACGAATCAGCTGCACTAACCACCCCCGCCCCGTAACCGATCTGTGCTCCGTTCGCGATCCCCCATACCATGCACAGCAAGACGACCGATATTCTATATCTTTTCCGCATTGTTACGCCCCTTTCCACTCATTCTCAGGATAGCCTTACCTATCCGTATTGTTTGAGAAAATCCATTCAAATATGTAAGTACAAGCATAAATGATTGTATTCGGCATGGACCGGCACAAGAGTTTTCTAAAGCGCCAGAAAATAGAAACAAACGCTTTCGCATCGCAGGAAAACGTCTTGTTCGCATTCCGATGGAACCCTCCGCTCCCGCAATCACCTGCAGCGCATTTCCGACGAATTGCAGAGAATTGCCGGCCACGGTAAGACCGTTGGGCTTTCTTATTCGTTGCAGCGCCGGGAGCTGCGCAGTACTTTCGGCCTGTGCCGCATTGACTATCGATTGCATCGCACTGTCCCAAGAATTCCAAAGCAAAAAAGCTCGTAAACTGCAAGAACAGTTTACGAGCTCTCTCATTAGATGCGGTCGAGAGGACTCGAACCTCCACGGGGGTAAGCCCACACGGACCTGAACCGTGCGCGTCTGCCAATTCCGCCACGACCGCATATATGTTGTTCACCTTTGAGCCAAGCTCTTATCAGCGGCGACAAGATATATAATATCACGCTAAATAAATCGAGTCAACACTTTTTTTGAACTTGATTAAAAACCTTGTTTTCGGTTAAAATAAGAACATAAGTTCCCATTCGATATCCATTTTCTATATAAAGGCGGTGATGTTGATGGCCATACAGGCTGTTACAACGGAAGAACGGGCGTTGATCAAGAGTTACCTGCTGCTGATGTTCATTCATAAGGTGTTTGAACGGGATTGCCGGATCATTCAGGAGAGCGGGGTTTTCAAAACTCCTCAATTGTACGTAGAGGTTGTGGGCAACGGCGCCAAACGTGCTGCAGTGCTTCTTCGCGAGGTGAAGCAGGAATTCACCAAGCGGGCGATCAAGGTATATGACATCGGTCAAAGCCAAGACGGGATTCAGGCACGATATGCTTGCCGGGGGTACATCGGATCGATGAACATTCTATGGCCATCCTTCCGTGAGGAGATGATGGATCGCATGCGAGCGTATCTCGGACTGGTTCCGCCCAAGAGCGATTCCTCCGAGCAAGCCCATCCTCCCGCCGCTGCTTTCGCGCGCTAACATCGCCGTTCCTTAAACGAAAGAATAACCGCCTCCCCGGCTGTACAAGCGTTGCGGGAGAGACGGTTATTTTTTATCACAGATCAATGAAGGTTATGCTGCACGCGGGTCAGTCCCTGCGATAGAGCATGTCCCGCGCTGGCGGCAGACGCCACGGCTACGGCCTCCATGATCTGAGCATCCGAGGCTCCCTTGGCACGGGCTTCCTCCATATGGTAGAAGGTACACAGCTCATTGTTGGCAAACAATCCGATCCCGAGCGCGATCAGTTGCTTCGTTCTCGCATCCAGCTCGCCATCCTGAAAGCAAACGCCGGTGAACTGATGATACGCTTCTGCCATGTCCGGCATGCTCTGCTTCAAATTCAGAATTTCATTCTTGTATGCCGAGACCTTGTCATTGGACATTTCCATAACCAAAAGCACCTCTTCCCGTAAAAATAGTTCCGAGGTTAAGTTGTCCGACGAATTCGAGATCTATGCTTATTCTTCGACCGGGCTGACTCTTGGCTCTTTTTTGAGCTGGTAGCTGTAGCGCCGATCCAGTTTAACGACCCGCCGGTTTCTGCGGCGGATGATAACCTGCTCCGGGTCCCAGGCTACGACGAACCCTATAATATCATTGGTCTCCAGCCCATCCCGCACAACCCGGACCAGCTCGCCGGAGAGCCGCAGTTCATCGAGTCTTTCATCACTGATCATCGCCATTCCTCCTTCATCACTTACTGTGCAAAAAAAGACCTAAATGAGATCATTTAGGTCTTTTGAATGCGTTGCGATATCGATAAACACCCCGATTAAGAGATGTTCTATATACCCATTAACGCTGAGCCGGCTCGATGCTATCATTCTTCTCGTACCAATAATCCAGGACGGTGGAAGACATGACGCGCTTCTCGATATATTCGACCTGCTGAGGCGTAAACTGGTCCTTCCATTCGAAGGAAACCTCCTCGCACAATCCGGCAATCGTCAGCAGTTCTGACCAGGCAACATAGCGTTTGTACCAGAAGAACTGAGGATGTTCAATCATATAGGGATATAGATCATCAAACTCCGTATGTTTACAATCCAAAGCACGTTCAAAATGTACCTTCGCTTCATTCAGCTTCTCAATCAAAAACGGCTCGGTTACAGGTTGTTTCCCCATGTTGCTGCCTCCTCTCTCTTGCCTACCTCTTTATTATAAGCGAAAATCACGGAGGCGAAAAGATTTAGTTGAGATTTTAGGCGGAAATCGCATTATCATTTACTTCAATTTACCATTTTTTCTCTTCGTTTAGAGTAGGGTACAACCGTTCATGACCTAAGACCCAGCCCGTGTCAATCGGTCGAAGACAAGCCTAAGGAGACCCTAAGTTTTAGCTGAACGAAATCTTCCCATCCTCAAGCGACGATATGGTGACAAGCGATTCCACGTGAACATGCTGTTCGCGCAGCGTTCTCGCCCCGGCTTGGAAGCTCTTTTCGATCACGACGCCAAGCCCGATTAATTCCGCCCCGGCCCGATCAATGATTTTGATCAGCCCTCTCGCGGCGTCCCCGTTTGCAATAATGTCATCGATGAAGAGCACTTTATCGCCCTCGCCGATAAACTGGCGCGACACCATGATATCCGTGACAATGCCTTTGGTGAAAGACGGCACCCGCTCGCATAAGGCGTCTGGATCGGCGAGCAGCGTTTTTTTGCGACGGGCGAATACCATGGGGACTCCCAATTCAAGCGCTGCGGCAAAGGCAACCGATATGCCCGAAGATTCCAGCGTAACGACCTTGGTCACGCCGCTCTCTTTAAATCTCGCAGCAAATTCCCGGCCCATATCCATAATCAATGCCGGATCAACCTGATGCGTCAGCAGGGCATCCAGCTTCAGCACCTGATCCGACAACACGACACCTTCTTTAACAATCCGCTCCTTTAACCAATCCATCCCAAAGACCTCCCATGATTCCTTTGTCGTAAAAGTAACATATTCCTCCCTATACGGCAAGTACAAACGGATGCTCCGTCATTTAACTTGCTAGTTCCCGTCATAATTCCTGACATAGCTTTCCGCTGTTTGGCGCTATGCCTCCAAATCCCCTCCAGTAGCAGGCCTTGGACAGGTAGAAGTCATGTCCCGGCTCAGCCAAGCATACCTTGTACTATGCAGAACGATTAACTTTCAAGGGGGACGCGAGGCTTGCGTAATTTTATACGTGTTTTACAGATCGCCTTTACATATATCGGAACCGTCGTTGGCGCGGGCTTTGCTACCGGCCGTGAAATCCTTCAATTCTTTACCCAGTACGGCCACTGGGCTACACTGACCATTGTGCTTACGACGGGATTATTCATCTGGCTCGGCACGAAAATCATGACGATATCGAGGCGGATCGGAGCCAAATCCTTTGAGGATTTGAACAAATTCCTGTTTGGCGAGAAAGCCGGCGTCTGGATCAGCCTCTTCATGTTTGTCATTCTGCTCGGGGTGAACAGCATCATGCTTGCCGGTGCCGGTTCCGTGTTTGTGGAGCACCTGAATTTGAGTTATCAGACCGGATTGTTTGTCACGATGATCGGGACTTTTTTTATTCTCAGAAAAGGCATCCAGTCCATCATGACGATGAACAGTCTCGTCGTGCCCATGATGCTGACCTTATCGGTGGCGGTGATCTCTCAAACGCTTCAATCCCCGGGCGCCACCCGTTTCTTAACCTTGACCACCGACCACAGCTTGCCTTCGGTTTGGCTTGCGCCGCTGCTCTACACCGCCTTTAACCTGGTGATGGCCATGCCGGTGCTCGTCCCGCTCGGCAGCCAGACCGAAAGCGCGCGAACCGTAACCTGGGGGGGCATCATTGGAGGGACGGGCGTAGGGTTTATGCTGATGGCGGCGCATTTTGCGATGTCCGCCTATATGCCCGGCATAAGCCAATACGAGATTCCGATGGGCAGCATCGCCAACCAGCTGGGCTGGTTTGTACAGATCATCTATCTCATCCTGATCTTCCTTGAAATTTTCAGCACCTTCGTTGCCAATATTTACGGCATCACCCTGCAGGTTCAGCAGCGAACCTCGCTCTCCCCGAGAGTGATCACCCTTGGCATCATGGTGTTCTGTTATTTCTTCAGCCAGTTCGGCTTCAGCTCCCTGCTCTCTCTGCTCTATCCGATGTTCGGGGGATTGTGCCTGCTCTGGGTGCTCCGGCTGACTTTATTCGGAACACCTGAAATCAGGGGTAAATAAAAGGGCTCTCCCAAAGGTCGTAACGCCTCCTTTGGGGAGCCCTATCTTATGGCTGCATCGGAATGAGCCGTGCATCCGGTATGAGTTCCATCGTCTGCTCGGCGACATGTCGATGACACGTCATCATGACAACCTGCCGGTTACGGGACAGTTCCGAGATAGCCCCGAGCGCATGCCGCAGCCGATCGCCGTCAAAATTAACGAACAGATCATCAAGCAGCAGCGGCAGACCCGCCGCATGCGGCATCGATTGGATCAACCCGAGCCGCATGGCCAAATATAGCTGCTCCGCCGTTCCCCGGCTCAATCGGCTGCTCTCCACCAGCTCACCCGTCGGGCGTTCAGCCAACAGGCTCTGGTCTCCCAAGCGCATCACAACCCTGCTGTACACACCGCCGGTCAGCATCGAGAAGAACCGGGAAGCCAGCTGCAGCACCTGCGGCTGTTTCTCTTCCTCGTATATCCTCCTCGTTCGTTTGATAAACTCGGAGGCCATCGAACGCACCGCATATTGGGACACGATTTCCCGCAGGGCGGATCGATGCTCCTCCAGTTGCTGCAGGGCGGAATCCTGATTGCCCGCCGATTCCAGCGACTCCCTCTCCTGAAGCAGCCGCCCGCGCCGTTCCTGCAGCTCGTCCCTTAGGCTGTGCGCGGCCGATGCGGCCTCCTCCTTCTCGACGCACTGAGCTTCGAGCTCGGCAGCGTCGGTGAGCTCAAGCAGCTGCACCAGCCGCCTGCGGCCCGTTTCATCCCATCCGCTGAACATGGTAATTTCATGATGGCGGATCGTGCGGACAAGCTCCTCCCTGCGCTTGGCGGCAGCTCCCATGCGAAGAAAGGTCTCCTCGTCCGCCGATCGGGACGATGCGAGTAATGCCGCTTTGCGCTGCCGCAGCCCTTCCCGCTCCTCTTCCATCGCTGCCGCCTCTTTGCGCAGCTCCTGGATGCGCTCGGATAGCACTTTACGCTGCCTGGAATCCTCCTGGTACGCCTTCCATCGGGAATGGATGCCGCTAAGCTCAGCCACGCCTGAATTTCGGTTGCCGTCAGGGTCGGCTTCGGGATCCGCCGCAAGGATCTCATGGCATTGGACGATATAATCCTCGGCCTCTCTTAACAGGACATCCATTTTCAGACCAAGCGATTTTTGCTGCCGGATCAGCTCCTGGCCCTGCTCAACCTTCACGAATACATCCAGCATCACGTCAGGCGACAGACTCTGCGGGAGTGACCGGGACACCAGCCAGGACTCCCACTGCCGTTCCAGATCCAAATACCGCTTCTCTTCCTGCTCGATGGCGCTATGGATCGTTTTTAATTCGGCTGCCTGCAGGGCAGACTTCTCCTCAGCCGACGCACAATCTGACGTCAATCGATCGAGCCGCTGCCGCCAGGCTTGCCAGCCCTCCATCACGGACCGAAGCTCGCGCATTCTCGCCTCCACCATGAGGGGGTCACGAGTCAAAACAGCGTTTCGATCCCTTCGGCTGCCCGGAATGGAGCTCCCTGTTGCCGCGGCATAGGGAGCGGAGACCAGACTGGAGTATAGATGGTCCACATGTTCCGTTCCCTGCCCGTCCAGCATGGAAGTGCCTTCCGAAGCTTCATCCTGAATCTCGCGCCCGCGTTGAGCGCTCCAGTATATATATCCCATCCCAAGCAGCATCACGATGCCCGAGACCACGGCGGCTTCCGCGGCTCCCGTCCATAACAACACGGCAGCAAGGAGCAGCGTCATGACCGCCATGCCCGAGAGCAGCCTTGCATACACCCGGGGGAGGCGTCCTTTCCCCGGCCGGCCTGTCGAAACAGAGACGGGCCCGGCACCGGACAGTCTGCGCTCGCGCCAACGTTCGATTTCCAGCTGCAGCTGATTCCACAGCGCAGCCGTCTCCTGCGGCGCAGCAGGCTTAATCATCGCAAAGGCCTCCCGGCCCCGCTCCGACTCCTCGCGCAGCTGCCGCCTTGCTTCCCGCAGCGCCGATTCGGCTGCAGCCGCCGAGCGCTGGGCCCCGCGCTGTTCAATGAACAGCGCCTCCATCCGGCGATCGTATCCGGCAAAGGCAGCACCGATCCGCCTTACCTCCTCACGGTCTGAGGCGGACACCGGCAACGACAGCAGCTCTTGCCGGGTCCATGCCGGATCGATATCCCGGAGCAGCTGCTCCAGCCGGTTTTCCTGAGCTTTATATTCGGCCGTAAGCTCGGCTAGCTCGCGGTTCCCGGCTTCATGTAGACTTCGTTTTGCCCACAGCTCCTCCATCCGCCCGCCGTATTGTTCCAAGAAATCGTTAACGGGTAGAGCCTCCAGCTTATCCTCCGCATCCTCGATCGCCTGCTCAACGCGGATGGACTGGGCAAGAAGGACCCGCTCTTCCTCCAGCATCTTTTCATAACGGGGCATTCCATCCGGGGGAAAATGGCTGCTGTCCATCAGATCCTTCAATTCCACCCCGGCCTCTTGCCATTCCAGCCAAGCCGGACGGATGTCCAGCGCTTTGCGAAGCAGCGATAAATCCTCGCCAGTCCTGGCACGTTCCTGTTCCAGCAAGTTTAAACGGCGCTCTATTTCCAGAATGGAGCTTACGACCTCGTTATAGCGGGATACGTAAGCCCGGCTGTCTGCGACCCGGGTTCTTAAATCCTCGATGGATTGCAGCAGCTTGGCGGTCTGCTGTACCTTCCCGCGAGGCTTATACAGCTTATCCATCTCTTGGGACAGCTTGCGTTCGGCCTCCAGGATGTTGGCTCCGCCGCCGATCCCGGCATGGAACAGGTAGCCGCTCATCTCGGCGGACTGCAGACTGCGGATTTCCTGCAGTTCGCTTAACGAGATGGCAAACAGCTGGCGAAACATGTCCCTGGACACGCCGCCCAAGGCGTATTGTTCCAGCTCCTGCTGCCCGAGCTCAATCACGAGCCCGTTATCCCCTTGTTTATGAATATGTACACGTTCGCCCTTGCCGTAAGCGGCATTCCCTTCCCTGGACCGGTTATAGCGCCGGACTACCCAGGGTATCCCCTCCTTATCAAGAAAACGCAGCTCGCCTCCGTGAACGCCTTCACCGGAGGGCTCTCCGCGCTCCGCCGGCGAGCCCTTGCCCGGAAACCCGTAGAGCATGGCGCTGATAAAATGCAGGACGGTGCTCTTCCCCGCTTCATTCGGTCCATACAGCACGGTTACAGGGGCATCGATGGAAATGCTCATGTCCCGGACGGCTCCGAAACCTTGTATGTTCATCCGTTCCAGCCTCATCTTCCGGCACCTTCCTCTCGCGAACGGTCTCGCAGCAATAACCCTAAGGTCAGTTCCTCCGCCCTGCGAACCCAATCCAGCATTTCCTCCGGACTCGTCTCATCAAGCAACGAGCGGATCTCCGCATGTTCCATAAGAGGCTCCAAACCCTTGGCAACAACCCCTTCCGAATCATGAATTCGTTCCTGCTCCTTCCGGATAAGACGAAGCAAATCCCCCGTAAAGCTGTCTTCCGCCAACAGCCTCTCCGTATCGATCGCATCCCCGGATTGAAGCGAGAAGCTCTCGATCCAGACGCAGCCCCGATAGCCGCATGTCTTGCCCTTTGCGGCCTCTCTTCTCCGCAGATCGGTCAGCAGCTCGTCCAGCACGTATCCGCCCTCTAGCTGACGATGAACCGGACTTCGTCCCGTGATCCGAACGCGGATCATGCTTAGCCGATCCGTGTTCGCTCTGGCTGTTTCGGTGAGGATGGACTCCAGGGAGTGTCGCCATTCGTCGACGTCCCGGCAAGCATCGATAGGCGCTTCAACGATGTTCCATCGCATCGAATCGAGCGCATGGAAGCTAAGCTTCGTGTTGAAGCTGCCATCCACATCGACGACATAACACCCCTTCGGGCCCGTCTCCCGGACATGGCGTCCCTGGATATTGCCCGGGTATACGATATAAGGAGATTCCTGCAGGGTGCGGCGGGAGTGGATATGCCCGAGCGCCCAGTAGTGGAATCCGGCCTGAACCAGCTCCCTTTTCGTACAGGGAGCATAGGTTTCGTGCTGGGGATCTCCGTCCACGTTCGCATGCAGAAGTCCGATATGATAGAGCCCCGGTGTAGGAGCAGGATAGCGGATCGCAATATTATCCGTGACCTTCGAGGTCGGATACGACATGCCGGCGATGACCGCCACTTCTTGATGGTCCGAACGGCGAACAGCCGTTGCGGCTGCAGGCTCCGCCCCAAACACATGGACATGGGAGGGAAGCGTCATGGACAGCTTCGTGCTGTCGAGCGGATCATGATTGCCGTGGATCACATAAACCGCGATCCCTTCCCGCCCCAAGCGGTTGAGGGAATCCAGGAAGCGAAGCTGGGCCCGCAGCGAAATGTTGGAGCTGTCGTAAACGTCTCCGCTGATGACGATAAAATCAACCTGCTCCCCGATGGCGAGCTGCACAAGCCGCTCCAGCGCACGGAAGGTCGATTCCTGAACGAATGACCGCAGATCCTCATCGAGTCCGCTGATTCCGATGAACGGACTGTCCAGATGCAAATCCGCAGCGTGAATAAATCGAAAAGAAGCCATAACTGATCCCTAACTCTCTATCTGGGGTTGAAATTTCAAATACATTTTTTTAAGTTCGTTCACCGATCTGGACAAGGAGTATTGGTTCTTTGCCTTATCCGAAGCGGTCCGGGCCAGCTCGTAACGATAGAGCGGATCGCTGATAACCTTCTCGAGCGCCACGCTGAGCGCCATCGGATCTTCAGGCGGTACAAGCAAACCGTTGACCCCGTCCTCAATCTGCTCAGCGATGCCGCCGACGTCGGTCCCTACCAGGGCGAGACAGCTGAGCGCCGCTTCCGCGAACACCGATCCGAACGCCTCTGCTCTCGAAGGCAGGACAAAGATGTCAAAGAACGGCATGAACTCCTCCGGATGCAGCGTATAGCCGTAAAAAATCGTCTCCTGGTAGATATCCAGCGTTTTGGCCATCTCCTCGAGCTCCTGGCGGGAAGGTCCGTCGCCGATAATATGAAGGACGTAATCATATCCCTTCCGTTTCAGTTCCGCGCAGGCCTGGAGCAGAATATCCAATCCTTTTGCTGGCACCAGACGGCATACCGTAATCAGCTGAGGCACCGCATTTTCATGGGGAACGGGTTTGAATCTCTTATCATCGAAACCGTTATGGATGACGCCGATCGATTCGGGCGTGTTCACGTAGGGAGACATATACGCCTTGAAGGAGTTCGACACGGTCAGCAGCCGGTCGCTGATATGCTCAAGTTCCTTGTACAAAGACACCAGGAACCGGTGTTCCAGCCCTCCCTCCTTGATTCTTCCGTTGAGGATCAGCTCGCGCTCGTAACTGGAGTGCACGGTTTGGATGAGCGGCACCTCGGGGAATACGGCTTTCATCGACATGCCTGCGATCGGATGATGACTATGGATAAGATCATAAGGCTTTTGAATGCGAAGACGGGTCCACCACAGATAATCCCGGTAGGTTTGAAGGTATTTGGCCACGATCGGGCTCCCTTCGAACTCTCTCCAATCAAACGTGTGGAATATCGGATCCTCCTGGCCTTTGTTGCGGATCCGCTTAGGCAGCCAGAACATCTCCATCTCCCACCGGGAGGAATGAAAGCGCTCCTGCAAATATGGAATCATGGACGAGACGCCGCCCGGCTGTTCAGGAGGGAAGAATAATGCCTGAAGAAGTTTCATGGGGAATCCCCCTTTCTCTAAATCTCTTTTCAGATTCTTTTTCGATATGATATATTAGAACATATGTTTCATGCAAAGGAAACCTATCCCTATTCAGGAGTGAATCGATTTGTCTGAATTGAACTACTGGTCCACTTCTCCACTACCCACCATATTTGCCGTGTGCGGAGCTTATATCGCTCTCATGATGCTGATCATGTGTCTCTTTATGTACAGCAAGCAACGCAAGAATGCTTACCTATATATGGCGGCAGCTTTCTTCTTCATTATGACATACGAGGGTCTGAACATCCATTCGGCATGGACGGGAAAACCTGTTTTCTCACCGGAGTCGGACGTTCTGCGTTTCATCCAGCTTTTTTCGTTCGTTCTGCTGAACATCTCGGTCGTCATGCTGTACCGCAAAATCAAAACCATGCATTATTGGCTTCCCTTGTTGTCGGCCGCACTGCTTATGCTTCCATTCATGCTTCCCTCATTCCTTCCATACACCCTAGACCCGATATGGCAAAGCATATATTTTGACGTGCTGCAGCTCGCTGCGCTCTACCTGGCCTACACCCAAGTAACCCCGAGGATCGGACAACCGATCAAATACGCGCTCGGGCTTGCCGTTTACGTCATCTGGACGATTCTGCAAGCGGTACATACCTATTCCGGCAGCCTGTCGCCTGCGCTTCAGGGACTGGCGCTCGCGCTGCCTGTGCTCTTTTACAGCATCGTGTTCTTCATTCTGTTCAGGCGCATCGTGGAGCTGATGCAGTCCATTTACCGGTCTGCCATTACGGACGGATTAACCGGGCTTTACAACCGCAGGCACTTTATGAAGCATTTGGACCATTACGCGGCGCAGGAGCTGAAGATATCCGCCATCTTCTGCGACATCGACAATTTCAAGAAGCTGAATGATACCCAGGGGCACGCCAGAGCCGATGAAGTGCTGAAGCAGGTCGCCGCCATCATGGAGGAAGAGCTTGAAGGCATCGGAATTACGGGCCGGTATGGCGGCGAGGAATTGGTCGCCTTGGTCGTTGACCGCAAAGCCAAACCCGCGCAGGTCGCCGAGAAGATCCGAGCCCGAGTGGCGAGCGAGAGCATCGTAACCATCAGCATCGGATACAGCGTGCTGCGCAAAGGCGTTCGGGGCGATGAACTGATGAAACAAGCGGACAAAGCCATGTATCATTCCAAGACGACCGGCAAAAACAAGGTATCCGATTACCGGTCCCTCAAAACCGCATCCACCGAACCAACGGAAACCGCCGGGTAACCCTGGTGCAGACTGCCCACGATATGAAAGGGCGGTCTTTTTTTTGCTTGACATTTCTTTACTCCCCCTGCGGCAACGTGATAAACTAATGACCGATTCCTTAGAGACAAAAGAAGATATTTTAGCTCTGAACAGGGATTAACTGCCTTAACGCAGCAACATGAACCTTATTTCTAAAGAAGGAGCTATTAACGAATGGGAAAGGAACTATTGCCTGTCGGTTTCGTCGCCAGCATAAACGAAATTCTTGGGGATGCCTCGTGTGACTTTTGGGACAGCTACGATTCGCCCCGCACCCATGGGCTGCGTCTTAACGGGCTGAAAGCGGCTCATGCCGCAGACAACGTCAAAAAACTCATCCGGGACTTCCGGCTGACGCCTGTGCCCTGGTGTGATACCGGATACTATTATGATGAGAGCGTTCGTCCAGGCAAGCATCCTTATCATGCCGCCGGACTATATTATATTCAGGAGCCCTCGGCAATGTCCGCGGTGGAACTGCTGAATCCTCAGCCCGGGGAGACCATCCTGGATCTCGCGGCCGCTCCCGGCGGCAAGACAAGCCATATCGCCTCGAACATGATGGGCCGGGGACTGCTCGTCTCCAACGAGATCCACCCCGAACGGGCGCGCATTCTGGCCGAGAACGTGGAACGTATGGGAATAACGAATACCGTCGTTACGAGTGCGGCACCGGATCAGCTATCCCGCCGTTTCGTTGCCTGCTTTGACCGGATCATGCTAGATGCGCCATGCTCCGGTGAAGGCATGTTTCGAAAGGATGCCGCTGCGATTGCCGAATGGTCGCCCGAACACGTGGATCTGTGTGTTGCGCGGCAGTGGGACATTGTCCAGGAGGCTTACCGGATGCTCAAGCCAGGCGGAACGTTGGCGTATTCCACCTGTACGTTCAACACGGCGGAAAATGAGGAAATGATCGAGCGCATGCTCTTGCAGTATCCCGACTTGGAGCTGCAGCAAATGAAGCGCTTGTGGCCACATTTGGAACGGGGCGAAGGGCATTTTGTTGCCATCTTGGTCAAGACGCCGGCGGCCGAGGCTTACAGCGACGATCAGGAAACCTTTACCAACAGCGGCAAGGCTCAGGCCAAATCAAACCGGGGCGGCAAACAGGTTCCTGCGCTTTCCGCCCTGGCCGACTTTCAAGACTGGGCGAAGCAGGACCTCCCCGGCTTTGAGCTTGGCGGCGGCACGCCGATATTGTTCGGCGAAGAATTATATTGGCTGCCGGTCAGCGAGAGCGTCCCTTGGCACGACAATCAGCTGAAGGGGCTGAAGATGCCGCGCGCCGGCCTTCATCTGGCCCATCTGAAGAAGAATCGGATCGAGCCGGCTCACGCCCTCGCCATGTCCTTGAATCCAGGCCAAGCTGCCAGAAGCTGGGACCTGCCTTCAGATTCTGCCGAAACGGCTGCTTATTTGCGGGGAGAGGTGCTCACCATTCCTTCCGAATATCGGGGCTGGACTTTGGTGACCACGGACGGGCTCCCCCTCGGCTGGGGCAAAGCCAGCGGCGGCCAGCTCAAGAATCACCTGCCCAAGGGCCTGCGCAATCCCAAGTAGCGCCCCTCTCTAACCCCCCTAAAGTGGCGAACGGTGAAAGACTGTCGTTACAGCGGATACGATTTTAAATTACATTCGGCCTACGATAAGGTCAATGGATCAAATTAGCAGACGATTGCGTGCTTGCTGATTCATTTCGTAAAAAGGGACTGTACTCTTCTGCACCAGCATGCAGGAGTACAGCCCCTTTTTCATTTTACGACAAGCAGTATTTCACCAGCGCCTCGTGTACGCCATCCTCGTTATTCGAAGCCGTTACCGCATTGGCGGCGGCCTTGACCTCTACCGGCGAATTATCCATCGCAATGCCCATGCCTGCGTAGGTGAGCATCGTAATATCGTTGAAGTAATTGCCGATGGCCAGCACTTCGTCCGGCCGATAGCCTCTTTTGGCTGCCAGCTGCTTCAGCGCATTTCCCTTGGATGCTTGGCTGTGCATCAGGTCGATAAAGAACTCGCCGCTTCGCAGCATGTTGAAGGGCAGGGTCCACTTGCTCCAATCCGCATAAACGCGGTCGATATCGGCGGATTCGCCGAATACCGTGAATTTCACGACCGGGTCCGACAGCTCCTCCCATGACGGCAGGTTGCTTGGCAGCATCAAATAGTTTTCGTACATCGAACGTACCGGTCCGGCAAGTTCCTCCACCTGGTCCACGTACATCTCAAAGGCGGTATTCACGTCAAAATGCACCCCGTGCTCACGGCAATATTGCATGAAGGGTTCCAGCTGACCCGGGTCCATGCCGAACTGATGCACGATGTGATGGGTCTCCACTTCGACCGTTGCCGCGCCGTTATGACTGATGACATAACCGCCAAGACCCATGCTTTTCATGAAAGGAATCGAATTCAGCGGCCCTCTGCCCGTGCACAGCACGATCTCTACCCCTTGTTTTGCGGCTTCCATCACGGAATTCCTGGTCTTCTCCGTAATTTCATGATGATCATTCAGCAACGTTCCGTCTACGTCAAGCGCAACCAATTTGTATCCCATTCTCCATCCATCCTTTAAGTCTCTATTTCTCTATTCTGATCCGGCTCTTCCGATCAAAGCCAGTTCTTGCTCGGTCAGCTCCCGGTAAGTTCCGATCTCGAGATGTTCATCCAATCGAAGTTCGCCCATGCTGGTTCTTTTGAGATACACGACTCTTTTGCCTACCGCCTCAAACATCCGCTTGACCTGATGAAATTTGCCTTCATGGATGGTCAGCGAGATGCGGGACAACTGGACCCCGTCCTCCCCTTCCTCATGGGAATGGATCGCCAGTTCTCCGGGCAAGGTTACGTAACCGTCATCCAATGTGACTCCTGCGGCAAACCGGCGCACATCCTCTTCGTCCACGCGGCCCTCTACGGTCGCTTCATAGGTCTTGGGAATATGCTTCCGTGGCGACAACAGCTCATGGGCCAATTTGCCGTCATTCGTAAGCAGCAGCAGTCCTTCCGTGTCTTTATCCAGCCTGCCCACCGGAAACGGCTCGAAGACCCGATATTCCGCATCCAGCAGATCCAGCACCGTACGATCGCGCAGATCCTCGGTTGCCGAGACGACGCCCGGAGGTTTATGCAGCATGAGATACACGTACTCCCGGTATTGAATGGTTTCCCCTTCAAACTCAATGATATCCGTGTAGGGATCCACATGTTTTCCCGGATCCTTCGTAACCGTTCCGTTGACGACGATGCTCCCCTGCTTCGCTTTTTTCTTTAATTCGGCCCTCGAGCCGAATCCCAGATTGGACAGCACCTTGTCCAATCTTTGCGTTGTCCTGCCTTTGCCACTCATACCGATGTCCACCTCCATCCTGCCGGATACTCGTTCTTTAACATGCCCGACTGCCATTTGCCCCAGCCGGCCGAATACCCGTCTATACACACTAACACATAACCCTTCGCTTCAGCACCCGACCGGCACGTCACGCGTTCCTCCGGAATCGACAAGGTTTCCCCTTTCAAATACCGAACCGCTTCGCCGTCTTGGGAAGACAGGCTCACATGCCGGGCGGCCTCATCCGCTTGCAGCGCCGTGGCCACAGGATGCCCTGGCACGAACCGTTCATTCTTCAGCTGTCCCATATACCATCCGGGACGGATGGCCTTCAGCTGCTTCAGACGCTCCTCCGGCAGTGGAGATACGTACACATGGCTGCCGTAGACAACGGGATATCCCTGCAGCTTTACGTGCAGCTGCTCTTGGATAAAGGCCTGGAACGGGTCGAGCGAAATCGGATTGGACTGACGATCTCCTCCGCTTCGGCTGGATGCCTGCTGACGCGAAGCGCCGTTGCTGCCCCTCCCGGGTTTTCCCGGCCGCTCTTCCCGGAGAGCGGATTTCCCTTTACGCTCTCGGGTTGTGTCGGTCCGCGGGGAGACAGCAAGCGAACCGTGGCCCAGCCTGCCTGTCTGGATCCAAGGAGCTTGGTCTTTCTCGGCCTCCCGAAGGTCCAGCTCGCCTTCCCGCTGAAGCACGGCCATGAAATGCCCTTCGCCTCTGACCTTATGCGGCCATAATCGGGCGGTACCGGCAAGCTGTCCCAGCACATCGTCCTTCACGTTTCCTTGGCCCGCCATCCAGTCCGTTTCTCCCGGGGAAAAGAATTCCGAATGATCCACCGGAACCACGCGAAAATCCGGATGTTCGCTCAGAAACTCCGCAATCATCCCTTCATTCTCTTCCGGAGAGAAGGTGCAGGTGGAATACACGAGCCGGCCTCCCGGGCAGAGCATGGCTGCCGCCGATTTCAGGATGTCCCGCTGCATCTCCGCAAACTTGAGCGGAGACGATTCCTCCCAGTACTTCAGCATGGATTCGTCTTTGCGGAACATCCCTTCGCCGGAGCATGGAGCATCTATCAATATTTTCGTGAAAAATTCGGGAAAAGCCCCGGCAATCCGCTCCGGCTCTTCATTCAGCACCACGGCATTCCGCACGCCGTACATCTCCAAATTTTTGGCCAGCGCTTTGGTGCGGTCCGGATGCAGATCATTGCTGATCAGCATCCCCTGCCCCTTCAGCTTCGCCGCAATCTGCGTGGATTTGCCCCCGGGAGCGGCGCACAAATCCAGTACCCGGTCGCCCGGCGTAACATCAAGCAGCTCGACGGGAGCCATGGCGCTCGGCTCCTGGATATAATAAAGCCCTGCATGATAGTAAGGGTGCCGCCCCGGGCGCTCCCCCTCCTGAATATAGTAACCGGTTGGACACCAGGGGATGGGCGCAAGGGCAAAAGGGGATATTTCCAAGAAATCGGCCTTGCCGATCTTCAGCGTGTTCACCCGAATGCCGGCAAACGGGGGTTGTTCATAAGACTTCATAAAATTGTCATAGTTTTCGCCGAGCAGCGATTTCATCTTCGCCAGAAACGGCGAAGGCAGACGTAATGCCATACTAAGTACCTACCTGTTCTGTATCGTATCGGTTTGAAGTGTATGTTCGCACAGCCGAAGCGAACTTTCGCATGTTCCGCTGCGACTTTTAATATTGTATAATAAACTACATTAAAAAGGACAAGTCCTTGTTTATTATTACTCATTAGGGGGTGGATCCATGAACCGCAAAAAAAAGAATAAATACACCGCGTTATACGCCTTCGGGGGGGTCTTCGTACTGCTGGTTGCCGCACTCGTTTTCTTGAACGGTCAAGGCGAAGCAAGCGATTTATACGGCGGCAAGAAGGTCTCCAGCCTGAACCCGGCTACACAGGAGCTCCTTAATGATCCGAATTACCAGCAAATCGTTTTGCCGGATCACCTGAAGAGCAAGGTCGACAACAAAGAGAACTTCTTCGTATACTTCTTTGCTTCCGATTGTCCGCACTGCCGGGCGACAACCCCGGAATTGATGCCATTGGCCGATGACGCCGGCATTACGATGCACCAGTACAATCTCCGCGAGTATCAGGAGGGCTGGAGAGAATACAACATCGAGTTCACCCCGACGCTCGTTTATTTCGAGAACGGCGTAGAGAAGGAACGCATGGTCGGCGGATTGAAACCGGAAGGTTCCAGCGAAGGCTACTCTATCGACGACTTCAAGCAATTCCTGGATAAATACAAAGGGAGCGTGACGAAATGAACCGCACCCGCGCCATTCTCTTTACCTTCGTCATATCGGGCATGCTGCTGACCGCATGCGGCGGCAAAGAATCCGCTGCAAGCCATCAGCACGGCGCCGCTTCCGAACGATACGAGACAACGGCCAGCCTGACGGTGATGCCGGAGTTTCTGTCCAATTATACCGACAATACGCAAGCAACCTATGCCACGGTCGGAGAACTTGAGGACATTATCAAGGAAATCAAATGCTACTGCGGCTGCATGGACGAGGAGACCGGCTATCACGATTCCCTTCACCGCTGCTTCATCGCCGAGAGCAAGGACGGCGAAGTCAAATGGACGGACCATGGTGCCCAGTGCGGCATCTGCCTGACCGAGCTGCAGGATGCCAAACGGCTCCATGACGAAGGAAAATCCGTTGAGGAAATCAAACAGTTCATCGATGACAAATATAAAGGCACCGAGTCCTGATCCATCGCATGATCATACAAAAAAAGAGCTGCCCACACGTAGATCCTTCTACAGACGGGCAGCTCTTTTTTCACTTATTCTCTCGGCGCTACTTGGCATGTGCCCGCTCCGGCTTGCGCCGCTGCGGTATGTTCGGCTTGATCCGCTCCGATGCCAGCAAAACCGCCCGCTTCAGCTCCGTATCCACAATTTCGATCGTCAGATCCCTATAGGGAAACGGATGAACGTCATACGATAACAGCTGCTTGGCGTAGTCCCGCACCTCGCCCACCAGCTTCCCCATCGAGATCCCGAGTTCATCCCGGGGATAGCTTTCGAGCCGGGAGGCGGCGCTTGTGAACATCTTGTATGCTCCTCGTACGTTGTTGTTCCGGAAGTGAAAGAGCCCGACTGCCACTTGCAGCAGCCCCTTGTACCTGGGATCGCGATCCCGCTCCAGCCATAGCTCCTCCAACACCTCATGGCATTCGAAGTAGTCCCGGTCCCGGTTGAAATAGACGAGGTAAGCGACATATAGCGGCTCATAGCTCATCTTCATTTACTTTCTTCTTGGCTGCCGCCAACAGCTCCTTCACTTCGTCCAGAAGCACCTTCATCTCATCCATGTCATGATCCTGCCATATCGCATTAAAGCGGCTCTGGAATGCGATCGCTTCATTGACCAGATGGAAAAAGTACAGCTTGTGTATGGCGTTCAGCACCTGCGTCGTAATATTGGAATCGTCCTCGAACTTCCGCTGCGCCTCCAAAATATCCTCACGGATGCTCGACATTTCCGTATCCAGCGTATTGGCCGCTTCTCCGGCCTTCTTCAGCCGCGCCCGAATGTCATCCGGCAGGCTTTCACGGTACTTGTAGCTAAGGGAATGCTCAATCGTAGCCCAGAAATTCATGGCCAGCGTGCGGATCTGAATTTCGGCAAGTACTTTCTTTTGCCCCAAAGCCGTTTGCACCGGATATTCAATGATCATATGAAAGCTCCGATAGCCGCTCTCTTTGAAATTGGTAATGTAATCCTTCTCATATAGCACAGTCAGGTCTTTCCGCGCCCGGATATATTCGGCCACCCGCCGAATATCCTCCACGAATTGACACATAATGCGAATGCCTGCGATATCCTCAATCCCGGTTTCCAACTGGTCCATCGGCACATTGAGGCGCTTCGCCTTGTCCAGTATGCTCGAGATCCGTTTGACCCGACCCGTTACGAATTCGATGGGTGCGTATTCCTCCCTTTTTTTCAGTTCGGAACGCATCGTCTTGAATTTGACCTTCAATTCCTCAACGGTCTGCTCATACGGAAGCAAAAATGTCCCCCAGTCTCTAACGTCCATCGCCTTGCCTCCTGTCTTTACCCCTTTACCGATGATTAGCGCCGACGGCTTCGGAAATATGGCTGAAGCCATCCCGTGCAAGCAGCTCCCGGAGACCGGAATGAAGCTTGCGGTTCACCTCCGGCCCTTCATAGATAAGTGCTGTATAAATTTCCACCAGGCTTGCGCCTGCGCGTATTTTGTCATAAGCGTCCCTTGCCGTAAAAATCCCCCCGGATCCGATAATCGGAAGCGAACCGCCGGTTTGCTTGTAGATCCGCGACACGATCTCCGTCGAGCGGTTCCGCAGCGGCTTGCCGCTCAGGCCTCCGGTTTCCTTGGCGTTGCTGTGCGTCAGGCCGTCCCGCGAAAGCGTCGTATTCGTGGCGATAATGCCGGAAACACCGCTGGCGCTGATCGTATCCACCATGAATTCCAGCTCCTCATCGCTCACGTCCGGCGCAATCTTCACCAGAACGGCCTTCTCGCCCCCATGGATCTTCGCCTGCCGCGACATTTCGTTCATGACGGCTTCCAGCAGGGATGACAATTCGCTTCCATGCTGAAGGCTGCGCAAATCCGGCGTGTTCGGCGAGCTGATGTTGACAACAAAAAAGTCGCCATACGGAAATAAAGCTTGAATGCAAGCTTCATAATCTTCGTTGGCTTTCTCGTTTGGCGTCGCCTTGTTCTTCCCGATGTTGACGGCAACCGGAATGCGGCGTTCCTTGAGTGCGGACAGCCTTTTGGCCATGGCCTCGGCCCCTTCGTTATTGAAGCCCATCCGGTTGATGAGCGCCTCATCCGGAGGAAGCCGGAACAATCGCGGCTGTTCATTGCCCGGTTGTCCCTTCGGGGTTACCGTGCCTACTTCCATAAATCCGAAGCCGATGGAGGAGAAGCCTTTGACGGCGTGAGCGTTTTTGTCCAACCCGGCGGCAAGTCCGACCGGCGTCGGGAAATGAAGCCCGAACAGGTCCACTGCCAAATCCGGCGTTTCGTTTACACCGTACATTCCCCGCATGACAGCGTCTGCGCCGACCACGCCGGAGGCACGTCCAAGGCCGCCAACCACAAGGTGGTGGGCTTTTTCGGGGTCCAGTCTAAAAAATATAGGTTTGCCTATGTTGCGGTACAGCACATCCACTCTTCCTCTCATCCAGTTATTTCTCTACCCTTCAGTTTATCCGTTTCTTCACCAAAAAGAAAGTTCTTCGGCATAAACTGAGCGATCGTCCCGGCTTGAAAGCGATATGGCAATTTTAGGACAAACCCCTTACAATAAAGGAAGATTGTACAAATCATTTCACGATCATGAGAGAAAGAGGGGAAAGACATGTCAGCCAAACGTAAGCCTCCGACCTTGCAGCAGAAAAAAGAAGAGGTGAATAAGAAGGCCCTACTATGGATCAGCTCCGGCATCGCTCTTCTGATTATCCTGATTATCGTTCTGATTGTGATCGCCCAGCCTTAATCCAGCCAGTGATACACCTTGCCCGGGTTGGTCTGACCCTGGGCATGCTTGAGCTTAAAACGCTCTTTCGGCGTCCACAGGTCCTCGGGCAGGACCCCTTCCCGTATTTTCACGACGGTTCCCATCGGAACCAGGTCAAACAGCTCCTCCACATCCTCAGTCAGCATACGGATGCAGCCCTCGGATTCGTTCGCGCCGATGCTCTCCTCGTCCAGCGTCCCGTGTATCGCGTACAGCGTATCGGAAAGCTGCATCCCCCTCGTGCCGTAGGGACCCTTCGTGGTTCCGTTCGGATTGACTACCTTATCGTTGATATGAAAATCACCCAGCGGCGTCTTCGCTCCGCCGAGCCCGACCGCATAATTACGCAGCAGGATGCCGCCGCTTACGACGGCCAGCCGATGCCGTTTCCGGTCAATGATGACCTGAAGCGGCTGTTCGAAAAAGGGATCTCCGTTCGGCGAAGTCCCCCAATATCCAGGTTCCTCCAAGCTGTTCCTCGGCTGCTGCCCCGGTTGCCCTTGACCGCCAGCTCCTTGGGATTGGGATTGCTGACGCATTAACGTTTCGAACATCTGCTCCATCGCTTTCGAGCGGCCGGACAGCCAATTGTTCGGATACGGCTGCGTCAATTCATCCAATTTTTTGGGCAGGCGGCCGTGCCGAGCCTTATACTGTTTGGCCGCTTCCTGCAGAACGGCCGTCTCAACCTGCAGATCGGCCCACTGCCCCGCGCTCCGCTTCAGCCTCGAACTGTCCGCAGGCTCGCAATCGCACTCTCCGGCTGCTCCCTCGTAAGGCTGAATAGCGATTGCGCCTTGATCATTCCGATGCAGGCCGTATAACCGTTCCATGTCCCGGCTCCACAGCAGCCATTTGCCCGAACGCTTCATCCCCAACGCAACCGACCAATTCGGGAGCTGCTGCGGATGCTGAAGCAATGAGGACAGCGCACCGGCAGAATCCTTTCCTTGGCCGGAAGCAACGGCTGTGTACAGCGGTTCCTTGCGCGAATCCGGCTTCTCTTTGTTGAGCGCATTGGCGGACGCCGGCTCATGCGGCGGGAACAAATCTTCCGCAACATTCCCTGTAGCGGAGCCCGGCGCCTGGGCGGGCGGAAGGAAAACCAGCAGGAGCAGCACCAGCGCCGCTAGCAAACGTCGGGTCCTCTTTCGCTTGCGCTCCTTGTCCTTCTCCATCTCCAATAAGCGCTGCTCGTAATTTTTCCATATGTCGGAAGGGACCTGACTCAGCTCAAAGGCTTCGTAGACCCCTTCGGCCTTGTTGTAGCAGTAGTTCGCCTTGCCCTGCTCGCCGGCCTGCTCATACTCCTTGCCCAGCAGGTACCAGGCCATTTTATTATCGGGATGCGTCTCCACATATCTTTTGAGGTACAGCGAATTGTTCATTCGAGAGCCTCCTATTATGACATTTTTACCTCTATTATCCTGTATATCGGAATAAACGCTCCGATTATGTATGAGTCCCCGGATATGAAAAAACGCCCCCTGCCTTGGTCGGGCAGAGGACGTCGGTATAAGTTCAAGATGGAATATCAGGGATCGAGCGGAATTTGTTATTCTGCGTTAAACGGCTCGTCTGCAATCCGAATTGAATCTGTTGGGCAGCCGTCGCAAGCATCCAGCATGTCGTCATGCATATCTTCCGGAATTTCCGTTACCCCGCGGTTGTTGTCCCCGTCGAAAATAACTTCTGCCAGGCCTTCGTCGTCGTAATCGTAAATGTCGGGTGCCGTTGCGCCGCATGCGCCGCATGCGATGCAGGTATCTTTATCTACCCAAGTAAACTTCGCCATAGTCTCTCTTCCTCCTGTATATCTATAAACATCTCTATAAACATAGTATAAGCTGACGGTTCTGCCGCCACCATCTACATATATTAATACAATTGTTTTAGGAATACAAATAAATTTCCTAACATTTTCCGACAAAAATCGGCTGTACTTGCAGGCCAATGAGCTGTTCTGTGACGAACAAAAAAAACGGCTAATCGCGGTTAGGGTCCTTCGTGGTTGGACGATCGGCTTTTTTATTATCGTTCCCCAGTTCCCTTACAAAATCCATCTGTAAAGATGTACCTCTCCGCTTATGATTGCGGATTAAGGACGATGGGTCATCGCCCAGCATGCCGGCGGTCAGCACCGCGCTCTCGCCGAATTTATTGCGCAGCTCGTCCATCACCCGGGTCAGCGACTCTTTCTTGGGCTGCTTCTCGTAGTCGAACAGGTCCAGCTGAATGGCGGATTCCTCCTTCGCCGTGAGCTGCTGCAGCGTGACGCCGAGCAGACGGAGCGGCTTGTCCTGCTTCCAATGCCGGTTATACAGCTCGCATGCTTCCCGGTAGATGTCCTCGGTATTTTCCGTCGGAATGGCAAGATGCCTAGACCTGGTGATCGTCTTCATGTCCGGTGTGCGCAGCGTAATTTGAATGCCGCTGGTCACCAAGCCCTGCCTGCGGAGACGGCGCGCTACCTGATCGCTTAAGTTCAGCAGCACCCTTCTGGCCTCCTCAGCCGAGGTAACATCCTGCGGGAGCGTGGTCGTGTGTCCGATGGACTTGCTTTGTTCCCGCTCCGCGACAACCGGGGCATGATCGATGCCGCTGGCCGCCCGTTTCATCCATGACCCCATCACGCCAAAGGTCGAGGTCAGCAGGCTTTCATCGGCGGCAGCCAGCTGCCCGATGGTCTGGATGTTCAGCTTGCGCAGCTTGTCGGCCGTCTTGCTCCCGATGCCGAACAGCTCCGCGCAGGGTTTGTTCCAAAGCACCTGCGGGACGTCCCGAATTCGCAGCACGGACAGCCCGTTGGGCTTTTTCATGTCCGAGGCCATCTTGGCCAGCAATTTATTGGGAGCAATGCCGACCGAGCACGGAAGCGACAGCTCCTCGCGGATGCGCTCCTGGATTTCCCGAGCGATATCCAGAGGGGTGCCGAACTGCTTCGAGCCGGTAATATCCAGGTAACATTCATCGATCGAAGTCGCTTCCAGCAGCGGCGTATAAGCATAAGCTATGTTCATGAATGCATTGGAATACTTGCGGTACAGATGGAAATCCGGCTGGATGATCATCAGGTCGGGGTAGATTCGCAGCGCCTGCCTCACGTTCATGCCGGTGCGGATCCCCAGCGACCTCGCCGCGTAGGAGCAGGTGACGATGACGCCTTTGCGCAGCTCGATGCTGCCTGCGACGGCCGTGGCTTTGCCGCGATAGAGCTCCGGCTCCTCCGCCTCGTGCACGGAGCAGTAAAAAGCATTCATATCCACATGCAGGATAACGCGGCCGCTGGCCGGATAATAATCGTCGATTGGTCCCACGCAGAATTCCTTCTTTCTTCGGTACGGTTCTTCATAATCTATAGGGAATAGGGTCGCCCCATTATTTAGGGTTCGGTCTGAATGATGGTTACGGTACTTGAGGCAAATGGTGCCTCTTCCATTATACCGTTTTTAGAGATCGATGCCTGTATGATCTTGTCCGCCAAGCGAATCATGTACGCACGGCTGGCCCCGATTTAACGCCTCCAGCATACCGTCCCCCTTCGCAAGGGTCAAGGATGGGCCCCTTGCGGGAAAAGTTTGTTTTACTCTGTTACTTTCCCGCAAAGAAATGCTATAATACAAAATTATAAACAATGCGGTCCAATCCCGGACACCCAAAGGAGGACATCATGTCTAAGTCCATTTCCATCTTTGATACGACACTTCGCGACGGAACCCAGGGCGAAGGAATCAGCTTGTCAGCGGACGACAAGGTCAAAATCGCCAAGAAGCTCGATGCTCTTGGTGTTCATTATATTGAAGGCGGTATCCCGGGAAGCAACAGCAAGGACATCGAATTTTTCAAAAGAGTCCAGGATCTCGGCTTAACCTCCAAAGTAACCGCTTTTGGCAGCACCCGGCGCAAAGGTTCCATTGCCGACCGGGATGCCAATCTGCTTCGCATTCTGGAATCCGGCGTTTCTGCCGCTACCTTGGTCGGGAAGTCTTGGGACTTCCACGTCCATACGGCGCTTCAAACGACACTCGAAGAGAATTTGGCCATGATTTATGATTCCATCGCTTTCCTGAAGCGGAAAGGCCTCGAGGTCATTTTTGATGCCGAGCACTTTTTTGACGGTTTCAAGAACAATCCGGAATATGCTGTTGCCGTATTGTCCAAGGCACGGGAAGCAGGCGCCGACTGGCTTGTCATGTGCGATACGAACGGCGGCAGTCTCCCGCACGAGATTTCGGACATTGTCACGTCGCTGACGGGGCCATTGCCTGGCGCTCCGCTCGGCATTCATACGCACAACGACTGCGAGCTTGCCGTTGCCAACACCCTGAGCGCCGTGCAGGCCGGTGTCCGGCATGTGCAGGGGACGATGAACGGATACGGGGAACGATGCGGGAACGCCAACCTGTGCTCCATCATTCCGAATCTGCAGCTGAAGCTCGGGTATGAGTGCATCGGTGACGACAACCTCCGCACGCTGACGAATACCGCACGGTATATCAGCGAAATCGCCAACGTAAACATGCCGGTTAACCAGCCGTATGTCGGCAACGCCGCCTTCGCCCATAAGGGAGGCATCCACGTATCCGCGATCCTTCGCGATTCCAGAACGTACGAGCATATCGAACCGGAGAAGGTCGGAAACAAACAGCGCGTGCTGGTCTCCGAGCTCGCGGGGCAGAGCAATATCGTATCGAAGGCGCAGGACATGGGGCTTGACTTTGATCCGGCAAGCGAGCAATCCAAGCATATTATCGGAAAGATCAAGGATCTCGAGCATGAAGGGTATCAATTCGAGGGCGCAGACGCTTCCCTGGAGCTGCTTCTTCGGGAAGCGAACGGAGAGCTCAAGGAGCTGTTTACCTTCGAATCCTTCAAGATGCTGGTCGAGAAGTCGGCCGGACAGCCGGTCGTCTCCGAAGCTTTCGTCAAAGTCAACGTCGCCGGCGAGAGCATTTATACCGCTGCGGAAGGCAACGGTCCGGTCAATGCACTCGATAATGCGCTGCGTAAAGCGCTCGTCCAATACTTCCCGACGCTCAAGGAAATGCATCTTGCCGACTATAAGGTACGGGTGCTGGATGACAAGGATGCAACGGCAGCCAAGGTCCGGGTGCTGATCGAATCCAAGAACTTCGAGAATGCCTGGAACACCGTCGGGGTATCCAGCAATGTCATCGAGGCCAGCTGGGAAGCGCTGGTGGACAGTATGCGTTATGCGCTGCTCGGCCAGATTTCCCCGGAGCAGGTGCATGAGTCTGCGGCAAGGCAAGGCTTGGTAAATCATTAGGTTATGTCCAATATAAAAAGCGCGTATCCACCATGTTCAGGACATGGCGGCCGCGCTTTTTTTTGGTTTTGTCAGCTGGCTAAGCAAACGATTAATTTATCAGCTTGGCCACCTTTTTACGAAGATCCTTGGGATCGGGAGCGCCCAGAATGATTTCCTGAATCACGCCGTTACGATCGATCAGCACGTTTGTCGGGAAAACCTGCCCTTTATACAGCTCCTCGAACACTTCTCCTTTCGTATCGAGAAGGATCGGGTATTGAAGGTTAAAATCCTGAACAAATTGACGCGCTTTCTTCGCATTGTCATACTTGGACACGTTCACGCCGTAGATTTCGAGCTCACTTGCATACTCTGCAGCCAACTTGTCGAGCTCCGGTGCCTCCTGCTTGCACGGCTCGCACCAGGATGCCCAGAAATTGACAAGCATTGCTTTATCGCGGGCTCCGCCGCCGGAATAGGACTTATCGTCCATCCCCTTCAAGGTAAAGGTCGGGGCAAGCAGGCCGGCTTTGGCCCCCGTCTCCGTCGGAAGCGGCTTCTCCTGCATGAAGACGGCCTGGATATCGTCGCCGGCTTGATTATAGACAACAGCGCCTGCTGCGATAAGAAGCAGGACGATAATGATGATGTTACGTTTCATAGGTATAGGTTCCTTTGCTAAACTTAGTTATAGTCCCTATTGTACCCTGAAACCCCGATCTTTCAAACACGCGATCGACACCATCATAAGATCGGACCAATTATATGATCCAGGAGGATTATACATGAACCCGTCTCACACGTCCCTGGAGCGGCTTCTGCTGCGCGAGGCCGTCAAAGAGCATATGTCGGACCATATGCATCATCGTTTGCCGGAGGAAGCTTGCGGCGTCCTTATCGGGCATGCCGATGAAGCAAGCCGGTCCATATCCGTTACGCAATTTATTCCCGTAAAAAATACAGCGGAATTTCCGCTGCATTCTTTTCATCTGGACCCCGTTCAGTGGACTCGCTTGGTATTGGCTGAAAAAGGCATCGTCGGTTTGTTTCACAGTCACCCGCATACCACGCCTGACCCCTCGGGCGAGGATCTGCTTCAGCTCCAATCCTTCGGCGGGTTGCTCCGGGTGTATGCTATTGCTTCTCCTGCAGTTCCCGGCGCCTCCGGCTTAAACGCATTGCAGCTCCATGCCTACAAAATTATCCGGAGTGAGGAAGAACGCGAATCCTTCAGCCAGCTGCCGCCAAGCTTCTGGTCGCTTCCGGGAAGGGCATTTTATTCCCTTGTCCCGATTCCGTTCGCGATCCTAAAGGAATGACGAACTAGGGGACATCTCCCATTTCCAAACCCAAAGCTACCCTTCGCTTAGATAGACGTATAAATCTCCTAGCGTGGTAGCCTGGCCGCGCGCCTGAATGTCTTTCATGTAATCCGCCCACAGCCGGGCGGTCATACGGGCATCGGACAGAGCATGGTGCCTTCCCTCCACCGGAATGCCGCTGCTTCGCAGCAGCTCATCCAGACTGTAATCCTTCTGTTCGGGATATAACCTCTGCGCGAGCATCATCGTGTCGAGCAGCCGATGCGTTAATCGAACCTTGGAGGTCTTCCACAAGGCGGCGTTCAAGAAACCCCGGTCATGCGCGGCGGCATGGGCAACAAGCACCCTCCCCCCAATAAAGGCCATGAAATCATGCAGCCCCTCCATTAAAGGCGGGGCTGCATCAACCATTTGCTGCGTGATACCCGTAAGCTCGGCAATGAATGGAGACACCGGGGCACCGCTGTTCACGATCATATGAAAGGTTTCATTCTCGATCACCTGCTCCCCTATGACCCGGATCGCACCGAAAGACAATATTTCATCGCCGTGCTGATGATTGAACCCCGTCGTCTCCAGATCGAATACGACAACCTCCAGCTCGTCCAGCGGGGTGCCCAGAACCTCCGGCCTCCGGTTATCCTTCATCTGGGATCGGATGAATGCCAATTGCTGGGCTGTCTGCGCCCCGCGCATGGAGGCGATGGCGGAATTGATGTTACCCGAACGAAGCGATCTCCAGAAACCGCCGTTCGATTGTACCGGTTCAGTCATGGGCTTCTCCTCTCCGCAAAACGATGCTCGCGCTGCAATGATCGGTGTACCCGTCTGACCACTCCAAGCGTATCGCGAAGCTCGTACTGCATGGTTTTGTTCTTGAGCTGATTCTGCGGGATATACCCGCTGCTCGTAATCAGCCCGTCCTCCACCCGAATGGGCGTATCGTTTCTCAGCCGAAGCGCCGTCAAAAAAGCGCGCTGCACGCTTTCCAGCAGCAGATTCCCGCCTTCAAGCAGCATCACCTTTTCCATGCGTTTTTGCGTCGAGGTTTCGATGATGCCCCGCTGCAGCGCCATGGTGCGTATGCTGTTCACCAGCGGAATATAAACGCCATACTTCACGTCAAACTCGCCGGCATGCTCTCCAAACCGCTCCGTCACGATTCGCCCCATGACATTCAGCGTTGCCTTATGCTTGACCGTGTTCCGCAGCACGGCATGGCCGATGTCCGGATGCTGCTCGACGGAGCTGCGGAAATGGTCCACCCACGCCTCCGAAAGCTCGGTATCCCCCGATATATGGCGCAGATCCGAGGCGATGATGAAGTTTCGTATCGGTTCCCACTGCCGGTCTCCGCACCATTCGCTGATCTGATTCTTCCAATCGCCAAGCCGCTTGCTCCATAATGGCTCGGAACACATCACTTTTCCGGAGCATTTCGGGTACCCGAGATATTCCAGCAGATTCGCCAGCCGAAGCCCAAATTCCCGAAAGAAGGGGAGCGTGTCCTCTTCCAGCTCATCGCCAATGATCAAACCGTTGTCCTGATCGCTCCACAGCGTAGCTTCCTGCCTTCCGCAGCTGCCAAAAGCTACAAACGCATAACGCGCAGGAGGCCGGCCAAAGCCAGCCTCCCACATGTCCTGCTCACAGATTGCCGCGGCACGCTGTCCAATCAGATCGTGCATCGTATTCACGGATGCGATCCACTCTCTCAGCTCCATGTTACTGCGCATCTCGATGAGATGGTTCTGACAAGCGATCCGTTGATCTCGTAAATGCTGGGCTGTTGCTGCTTTCCGAATTTCCGACAATGCCGGAAACAGATTTACGGATTTCAGAGGTTTCATGCCGCGGCCTCCTTCTGACTTGTTTCATGAACAATGATAATGGTGAGCTTCTTATAAAGCCGTGTCGCTACCGGGAACCGCCTTGCTTCCGGAACGAAACTCGGGAGACTTCCCTTCGGATTCCACCAAAAGTTTCATTTGCTCCGGATATCCGTAGGTTCCATGTTCACTGATATCAAGACCCATCAATTCCTCTTCCTCCGTTACGCGGATGCCCATCGTAACTTTCATGATATACAGAATGATGAACGAGATCACCAGAACGAATGCAAACGTGCCGACCAGACCCAGAAGCTGAACGCCGAGCTGGCCGAAGCCCCCGCCGTAGAACAATCCTTCCTTGCCTACGCCCGTGATTTCAACAAGCCTAGGAGCCGCGAACAATCCGGTGGACACGGCACCCCACATACCGGCAATGCCGTGTACGGAGAATGCATATACAGGATCATCGATACCTTTGCGGTCAAACCATTGCGCCGTAAAGAACGTAATCGTACCCGCTACGGCGCCGATCACGACGGCCGCCCAAGGCTCCACGAAAGCACAAGCGCCTGTGATGGCAACGAATGCAGCGAGAATACCGTTCAGCATGCTGGGAATATCCGCTTTGCCAAGAACCGCCCAAGAGATCAGCAATGCGGCCAGTGCGCCTGCCGCCGCCGCGATATTCGTATTCAATGCCACGAAACCGAAGAAACCGTCTGTGAGTGCCGAGATGGTGCTGCCCGGGTTAAACCCGAACCAGCCGATCCAGATGATGAATACGCCGAGTACGGATAAAACTTGGTTATGACCCGGTATGCTGTTAGGCTTCCCGTCTTTATTATATTTGCCAAGTCGAGGCTTCAGAAGAATGGTAGCCACCAGTGCTGCTGTTGCGCCTGTCAAGTGAACGACCGTCGATCCGGCAAAGTCCTGCATGCCCAGAGCGCCGAGCCAGCCGCCGCCCCACACCCAGTGAGCAACGATCGGGTAAATCACGATGGTGAAGAGCAATCCAAACACGATGTAAACGCTGAGTTTTGCCCGTTCTGCCATACCGCCGCAAGCGATCGCCAAGGATACGGCTGCAAAGGACAGATGGAACAGGAACATGATGGTCGTCGGCACATCATATGCGGACAGGGAATCAAATGAGCCTGCTGCATTGTCGCCGCTTAAGAAAAAGCCTTCAAATCCGAAAAAGCTGTTGCCGTTACCGAAGGCTAGACCAAAGCCTAGCGCCCAGAAGGCTACGATCGAAATGCCGAAGGTCAGAAAGGTCTTGCCTGCAACGTGCCCCGCATTTTTCATGCGAACCGAACCGGCCTCCAGCAGAGCAAACCCTGCTTGCATGAAAAATACGAGCAGCGCTGCCAAGAATACGAATACGGAGTTCAGACCAGCCGTTAATTCAACGTTCGTGGCTCCCCCATCAGCGGCGAACGCGCTCGCCGGGAATGCGAGTAGTGCGATTACTCCCGCCATTAAACCTAGCCATCTTTTTTTCATGTTTTACACTCCCCTTTGTGTTAACTAATATGACATCGCCTTGAATTCTTATTGTCATTATAGGGGGACGATTAAAAAACCGCAACGGTTTTTTTCAAAAAAAACTTCCTTTGTGTAATAAAATCTAACATTAAGTGCATACAGTGCAAATCGTTTAACATGATGCTCAGTGAAGAAAAACTAGGCTTCAAGGTTTTTTGTCACAACTATTTTTGTCACAACTATGACGTTTGACTGTATGGTTGAAGATCATGTATCATATTTCTATTAAAATGAAAATATAAATGCATTCATTAATGTCCAATTCAATGAAGGCTTGTGAGGTGATGAATGATGGGGATCACGAGCGGAAACCTTTTCCGGATCGGTGAGCTGGCCAGGGCTGCCGGAATCAGCGAAAGAACCATTGACTACTATACGAAGCTGGGTTTGATCTCCCCTGAAAAACGGACGTTAAAAAACTACCGGCTGTACAGTTCTGAAACCTTAAGCACTCTCGAACGTATTAATCAGTTGAAGCAAGAGAAATATACTCTCGATGAGATTAAGGAGAGACTGGATCGCTGGAAGTCGGTTGCCGATGATTCCGAAATGACGGAAAAGCTAACCAAACTCGAAATACAGATGAAACAGCTCGAACGGGATGTCAAGGAGCTCAACCCGCTTCTTAGCGAATTAAAACCCAGTCAAGCACGGGAGGTGCTCGCTAACATCCTTCCCAAGGGAGCTGCCTGTATCGAGTCGCTGCAAATTTTGCTGAACCAGTTCACTTCGATGTAGTGATGCAACACCAAATTGACAACTTTGTATGGGGGTATGATAAATGTATTCTGACTGGATGTTTATACTCATTATTATTGCGTTTATATTCTCTCTCTGGGCTCAGTTCCGGGTCAAAGGCACGTTCAACAAATGGGCCAAGGTTGAAAACAGCACCGGCATGACCGGATACGATGCAGCGCGTCATATGCTGGATGCCAACGGACTCCATGACGTACCGATTGAACCGGTGCCAGGCACGCTCTCTGACCACTATGACCCGACCAAACGCGTTGTCCGGTTGTCGGAGCCTGTTTATTACGAACGTACCATCTCGGCCGTCTCCGTCGCTTGTCACGAGGTCGGCCATGCGATCCAGCATGCGGAGCACTATCCGATGCTCGTAGCCCGTCACAAGATGTTCCCGGTCGTTAACTTTGCGTCCGGTATCGCTCCGTTTCTCTTGATTGCCGGATTCCTGTTCCAAGCCATGAACCTGGTCGGTCTCGGCATTATCTTCTTCTCTTGCGCCGTTGCCTTCCAGCTTGTCACGCTGCCGGTCGAGTTTAACGCAAGCAACCGCGCCCGTCAGCTGATGGTTCAAGAAGGCTATATTGCCAATGACGAAGAACGCGGAGTCGCTAAGGTATTGAACGCTGCGGCCCTGACTTACGTCGCTGCAGCTTTGATCTCGCTGCTCGAGCTGATCCGTTACATCATGATCTTTACGAGCAACCGGGAATAAACCTGTTTAACATGAAGAACAACAATAAAGGGCTTTCCTCTCTACCTTGATTGGCGGAGACGGAAAGCCCTCTTTTTTATAATCACTTGATAATGTCCAGCTTGAATACATGAAGCTTGACTATTAGGAGAAGAGAAGCGTCATTCCGCTTTCTCTTCCTTTTTCGGCGACGGATCAATGCCAAAATATTGAAGCAGAAACGCACGGAAGGCTTGCGCGACCGGTGGCAGCTTCTCGTCCGCGCGGTGAATCAGACCGATGGAACGCGTTACCTTCGGCTCCGAGATTCGGACGCGTGCCGGCTGAAGCGGATTCGTCTGGAACAGCGCCATTTCAGGTAGCAGGCTGACCCCCATGCCGGCAGCAACCAGTCCGCGGATCGTATCCGTCTCCTCGCCTTCAAAAGCAATTTTCGGCGTGAATCCGGCTTCCAGGCAGGCATGCCATACAATCGGGCGCAAGGAGTAGCCCTTGCTGAACAGCACAAAGCGCTCCTCCTTCAATTGCTCCAACTTGATGGACTGCTCCCCCGCAAGTGGGTGATTCGGCGGCAGGATCGCAAACAGCTCCTCTGTCAACACGATATCTCCGTCCACTTGATCGTGGCGATCCGGAAACGGAGACACAAATGCCAAATCCACTTCAGCCCCGACGACGTCCCGGATCAAAGTCGGGAACATGCCCTGCTTAAACCGGAACTTCACGTTTGGGTACTTCTTCCGAAATTCAGCCACGATGGACGGAATCAAATGTATGCCCAGGCTGTGAGGGAAACCGATGCGAATCTCCCCCTGCTCCGGGTCCAGGAATTCATGTATCTCGACGACCGCACGGTCCAAATCCTTCATAATGCTCTCCACCCGTTTGCAAAAAAGCTGGCCAACCGGGGTTAACTGCAGATTCCGGCCCTTTTGCATGAACAAATTAACACCCAGTTCTTCTTCCAACTGATGTATTTGACGGCTGACGGCCGACTGAGCCACATGAAGCTCTTCTGCCGCTTGGGTAACGTGTTCCTTTTGCGCAACCTTTACAAAGTATTGCAACTGTCGTAATTCCACGCCTTTTATCGCTCCATTCTTATTCCCTAGAAGACTTGAAGACTTTATCCAAATCATCCAATTCTATTATAACAGACCCTCTTAGGTCCGATTATGTTCGACGTTTGAATAATCGAATCATGAGACCGTAGAGGAAAAATCCGCCTACCAATCCGCCGACATGGGCTACAAGGCTGACCCCTGGGGTAAACGAGAACAAGATCCCCAATATAAGCAGGGTGAACAGCGTCTTGCGGGACGACTCATCAATGACTTGCTGCTGGAACAAGGCGATGTACAGATAAGCGCCATAAGCTCCGTATATGGCTCCTGAGGCGCCTACAAGGAAGGTATAGCCCTCCATGCGCTCATAATAAGCCAATCCGATTACATTACCGAGAACACCGCTGAGCAGATACAGAATGGCAAATTTCCAGCTCCCCATGATTCTCTCCAGCGGGGGAACAAATACCAGCAGTGCGAAGCTGTTGAACAACAAATGGTCAAATCCGTTATGGAGGAACATCGCCGTAAAGTATCTCCACGCCTGGTCGACGAACTGCGGCAAATCCGACAAAGCTCCATATTTCAGCAGCGTCATCGGATTTCTGGAACCGCCGTCAATGGATGTGATCACAAACATCACCAGGTTAATCACAAGCAGCAGCGATGTAACGGGATAATAACGCAAATAACTTTTCCAATTCTCATAACGTACGAATATCATAGCATCCTCCTCATCCTAAACCAGGCCAGGGGTGCCCTTTAGTGGACATTCCCTTTTTAAAAAGATTATAATGTACCATGAACCTGATCACCAAACTTTGATATCCAAGGAGGAGATTTCTCATGGCTCAAGAACGTTCAGGAGCTGCCACTTTCAAGGGCAATCCTATTACACTCATCGGACCACAGCTCAAGGCTGGTGATGCCGCGCCGGATTTTACCGTGAGCAAGAACCTGCTCGAAGACGTATCTCTTAAAGATTATGCAGGTAAAATCAAGCTGATCAGCGTCGTTCCTTCCCTCGACACCGGGGTATGCGACGCACAGACGCGCCGTTTCAACGAAGAGGCGGCCGGGCTCGGCGACGATGTCGTGATCCTTACGATCAGTGCCGACCTTCCGTTCGCCCAGGCCCGCTGGTGTGGAGCTGCAGGCGTTGACCGGGTCATTACGCTGTCCGACTATAAATCGCGTTCTTTCGGTGAAGCGTATGGCGTGCTCATCAAGGAGTTCCAGCTCGACATGCGTTCGATCTTCGTCGTGGATGCTAACGATACCATCACCTACGTAGAATACCTTGGCGAAATGACGGAGCACCCGAATTACGAAGCTGCCATCGATGCCGTGAAATCTCTGCGTTAACACGCCAAAGGCTACATATGCGGCACACTTTTAAAAAGCGGGAGAGCAGCTCTCCCGCTTTTTCTTATTCTACTAAGCATCCACTTTATACTTGCTCAGTTTTTTGTCCAGTACAGCGTACAGGTTCAAGATGACCCGGTAGTTCGCCCCCAGATCCCCAAGGGAACCGCGGGATGCCGAATACATATCAACTGCGCTGCGAACCGGACTGATGCCGAGCACGGATACGGTAATGTCCAGTGTACGTCCAAACGAGGTTCTTTTCTCGAGCGTGATTTCTCCCACGGATTTTACCTCATGCAGAACTTTGTAACCCGGAATTTTTTTCAGTGTCGAGGAAACCTCTTCAAAACACTTTTCTTTTGAAAGATTGTAATAACGCGTCTTCAGCTTGGGATCTTTAGCACGGTCGCTTGTGCCGTCATAGCTGCGCACGATACCGATTAGAACTCGTTTTAATGACAAAGACCGTTCCTCCTTTATAAATGACCGTTCCTTTCCATACTCTAGTTTAACATTGTTTATGCTTTCAGCAAACCTTTATATACAGCAAAAAGGCACCTCTTTCACTTCGAATTCGAAATAAAAGAGGTGCCTATTCATTGGCTTGACGAAACCCGCCTATGCCGTCCGGTAAACATTGTCTTCGAACCTGCTATAGCAGGTGGGTGACCGCAGAACCGCTTATGAATTCCCCTTGTCATATAGACAGGGCATTTCAGCTACGATTACGTATAGATCTCCCTAGACATCGTCATTGGTTCAAAACAACGGAAAACCGAAACGAACATCGCAGGATGTAGTCTTATTATAGGGGGTTTTGCCGGAAAAGTAAACCTCCCGTTATTTAAGGTTTCGATCCGTTCTCTCCCTTTTTGGCAGAGTCCATGCTTTCCAGAAGAGCTTGCTCGGTTTCCGACTCCTCTTCCTCGGCCTTCTTCATTCTTTCCTGCTGCTCCTGCATTTTGGTAAAGGTCGCATAGAAGTTAAAGAACGCGAACAAGGCCATCAGGCAGAACAGGAAGAACACGAACAGCACCGGCATTTGCGTGCCGATATACGCCAAGACAGCGCTTCCGATCAAAGTCGAAAATACGCGGAACGGACGAATCAGAGTCAGCAGCACCGCATTTTTTAGGAGCTGGGTCGTTTTCATCTCATAATGAACGGTCATGGAGAAAAAATTAAACAGGGAGACAAACAGTACAATGAGCAGCACCAGCATCACGATGCCGACAAGCTGGAAACCATCGAGCTGCGTCATATAAACCGTGTAATCCACGTACATAATCACGAACAGCAGCGTATAAAAAATACCGCCGATCATGCTCTGCTTGTAATTTTCCTTATAACCCTTAAAGAACGTTTTGAACACGGACACGTCCGGATTGCCCATTACCCATTTCCGAACAACGGTAAATAAAGCCGCCGTAGCCGGAAATAAAACAAAGGGTGATAATATTCCCAGGATCCAGTTCGACAGCAGCTGCTCGTTATGCGCTTCCGGGGTCTGAACGGCCATCAGGAATTTGGTTAGAACGATAAACAGGAAAGGCGATGTACAAATAACCCACAAGATATTCGAAAAAGCAATACGGGTAATCCACTCGGTGAGCTTATATAAGCCACCCATGGCTCCTTTCATTTCCAAATCCGTTTCCTCCTCACTCAAATCATGCATGTATCTATTAATATACCTTATTTTGTACATGCATTGCCAGAGCCTAATTTATACGGTCCTGGGTGTATATCCAATCCAGTGACCCTGTTTCTCCATACGATATCACGTAATCCATTCAACAAGCTTGATTTTCCAAATTTAAAGAGGAGGGATTATGTATGTCTTGTGAAGGCGGAGGTTACGGCTACGGAAATAATGTTGGTATTGTCCTGGTTCTGTTCATTCTGCTTGTAATTATTCTCAGCACATTCTATATCTAATGTCTCCTTAGTCATTATCGTGAAACAGATGGGCTGATTGTGGGTTCAAACTGCGCGGTTAATGGAGATGCACTCAGGGTGCATCTTCTTTAACCATGAACAAAAAGACGAAGCGCGGCTCCACTTGGCGTGGGCTGCTGCTTCGTCTTTTGGTGTTTCGGCAGGTTACTTCCTGTAAAGGAAGTTAGCCGTTATTATTCGTCCCCGCTCCGGTTAGGACGACGCTCGCCGCCGCTGTAGGAACGCGGTTTGCGATCACCGCTGTTATTGCGGTCACGGTTGTATCCACCGCCATCGCGGTCACGGTTATAACCACCACCGTCACGGTTGTATCCGCCTTTGGAGTAACCGCCACGGTTACCGCCGCCGCTTCCGCCGTCACGGCGATATCCGCCGCTGTTGCCGCGTCCGCTATAACCGCCGCTAGGCTTGCGGCCGTTACGGATATCCGGCTTCCGGCGTTTGGCGCGGATCGGATCCTCAGGCGTAAGGTGAATATCGGATGCTTCCTTCTTGTCGCCTGTCAGGATTTTCATTGCAGCTGCAAGCAATTGTACGGAATCGTACTGCTCCAGCAATTGAATGGCAAGACCTTTGTACTCGGTCAATTCCCCTTGCTCAATGATTTCAAGCACGCGCTCAGCGATGATGCGCTGTTTACCTTCGATCGCTTCGGCAATCGTTGGCAGCGGCTTGCGCGGAATACGGTGGCGCGTCACACGCTCGATGAAATACAGATGATCCATTTCACGCGGCGTGACGAAGGACCAGGCTGTACCTTCCTTGCCCGCACGGCCCGTACGTCCGATACGGTGTACATAGCTTTCCGGATCTTGCGGCAAGTCAAAGTTTACGACATGGGTAACGCCGGATACGTCGAGACCGCGCGCTGCCACGTCTGTCGCCACGAGCACATCGATGCTGCCGTCGCGGAATTTGCGCATGACGGTATCACGTTGATGCTGGGACAGGTCGCCATGGAGGCCATCTGCCGAATATCCGCGTTTTTGCAGGGCTTCCGCCAATTCGTCGACACGGCGCTTGGTACGTCCGAAGACAATCGCAAGCTCAGGCGACTCCATATCCAGAAGGCGGCTCAAGGCTTCGAATTTTTGACGTTCAGGAACTTCGATATATGCTTGGTCGATCAGTGGAGCACTTACGTGCTTAGGAATAACAGATACATGCTCAGGTTCGTTCAGGAACTGGGATGCCAGCTTCTGAATGTTAGGCGGCATAGTTGCGGAGAACAGCAAGGTTTGACGTTCTTCTGGAACCAGCTTGAGGATCGACTGGATGTCGTCCATGAAGCCCATGTCCAGCATTTCATCCGCTTCGTCCAGTACAACGGTTTGTACGTCATCAAGACGGATGGTTTTTCTGTTGATGTGGTCAAGTAATCGACCCGGTGTACCGATAATAATCTGAGGCTTTCTTTTCAACGCACGGATTTGACGACCGATATCCTGTCCGCCGTAAATGGCCAAGGAACGGATTCCTTTGAAACGGGACAGCTTGCCGATTTCTTCCGCAACCTGAATGGCAAGCTCGCGGGTTGGGGTCATGACGAGAGCGACGATACGCTCTTCTTCTTTGGCGATTTTGTGGATAAGAGGTAGGCCGAATGCTGCTGTCTTACCTGTACCGGTCTGTGCTTGTCCAATCATGTCTTTTCCGGTGAGTGCAATCGGAATCGATTGGGATTGAATCGGTGTGGCTTCCTCGAAGCCAAGCTCAGTGATTGCTTGCAGCACGCGCGGCTCCAAGCCAAAATCTGCAAAATTTTTCAATAGGTTCATACTCCTTCTATCTGTGGACATCCACTTTCTTCTCTGTATTCTTAAGTAGTGGTAACGTTTATAGGCTTTCCCGGCCAGCAGGATTTTCTGCATGAGGTGAACCGGTATATTTCTCTTATCACCAGTGTAAGAACTGGTTAATGTATAATCATCCTGATAAGCTTGCAAAGTTATCAATGTAACGGACTACTCAAGAATATCCAATACATTATATCACAAAACAATTCTGGAATACCAGCAAGCTTAAAGAAGTCATAATAACCGGGAGGTGATTCCTATGTTGAAGCGTCTATGGACCTATTTCTCGATCGTATTCGGGGGCATGATTATCGCCGCCGGATTCAATCTGTTTCTGATTCCCCATCATCTGCTCAGCGGCGGCGTATCCGGCGTGGCCCTCGTGATCGGTTATTTCACGCCGCTTAATATCAGCATCATGTATTTCGTGCTTAACATTCCGATCCTGATCACCGGCTGGTTCAAGCTGGGCAAAAAGTTCGTCGGTCTCAGCATCCTCTCGGTTATCGTCACTACCTTGTTTCTGGAGCTCATCCCGGTGAACTCGGTCGCAACCGACATGCTGCTGTCTTCGGTTTTCGGCGGCGTGCTTGTCGGGTTCGGCACCGGCCTCTCCTTTCGGGTCGGCGGTTCGACCGGGGGCTTTGATATCATCGGCTCCTTGGTCACGAAATATCGGGACTTCCCCGTCGGCAGCGTGCTAGTGACGCTGAATGCCATCGTCATCATGGCGGTAGCTTATCTGGAGCAGGATTGGAACCTGGCGCTCGCTTCCATGGCCTCCATCTATGTTGCCGGAAAAATGGTGGATATGCTTCACGTCAGCCACATCAAGGTGACCGTCTTTATCGTCACGCACCGGACGGAGGCCTTGCTGGAGAAGCTGCTCAAGCGCCCCCGCGGCATAACCAAGATCAAAACCCAGGGGGCTTTCAGCCATAAAGAGAAGGATATGCTCATGACCGTCACGACGCGGTATGAACTGGCCGAGCTGAAGCAAATCATTACGGAAACCGACCCCGAGGCTTTCGTCAATATCGTGGAAACGACGGCGGTGATCGGGCAATTCCGCAAGAACTAAATATTTACCAGGTGTGAGGGAGCGGTAAATTTGTGGTATAATATTTGTGCGCGGTTCCTACAATATTCATGAGATCCGATTCCCGGGCATACACTCAGGCCCAATTTTAATTGTTTTTCCGTTTTACAAAAGAACGTCCTGCCTAACCAATTCGGAAGGAAAGGGTGATTTTTATGGAAATGGAAACGGTAAAATTGTCACAAATCGTCATGAAGTGGTTCCCGGAAATGATACCGTTCTTTAGACAGAACGAATTGAATTCCATGATCGTTCTTAGGGACGGGCTGAGTATTCTGGAGCAGGAGGACGCTCTTGAGATCATTCAGTTCAGCATTTGCGAGCATCAGAATCAAACTCCGCTTCATTAATTTTAAAGCAACACGCGATCATTGCACGACAAATGCCGTTCTTCTCCGGTTCAGGTAAAATCCACCGGTGAAAAACGGCATTTTTTTATGAGAAAATGTGAATTCTATAAGCACGTCATTTCCCGTTAAGCGGTATAATGCCGCATGTAACCGCTATCTACCTTCTTTGTGATTCTAATCCGACTTGTCACTCCCCATGTTCACACGTTATTCACGGTAAACTTGCCGCTAATGTCGAACTTTAGCGTTTAAAACGCTCTTCACCCGTTTAATGAACTAGGTACGCTCGCCCACCGTTTCCAATTTATTGTCGATTGTAACAATCCTGTTCTTTTTGAAGGCAACCGTTCCTTTATAATCATGATGTGAATGTACACAAGGGAGAGAGTAATTATGAATATCATCTTGGCTTTATTCATCTTGGCATCTGCGGGGTTAGGCGGTTCCAGTCCGCAGGAAGACAATCTTACCGCCAAACTTCAGGCCTCGTTAAACACCGCCATGATCCAGGGCATGCACCAAAACAACAGCCAAGGCCACGGTCAAACCGAGGGCAAAGGCCAGGGGCAAAGCGGCATCAAGCCGAACACGACGGCAATCGATCCGCAGGTTGACGCGCCTAAAGTCAAGGGCATTTATGTAACGGCTTATAGCGCAGGCGGCTCGAGAATGAATCAGCTGGTGGATCTTTTGGACAACACCGATCTCAATGCCATGGTCATCGACATCAAGGATGATGAAGGATACATAACGTACAAGACCGATAATCCTAAACTGAAGGAGCTCGGCAAATCCCAGCCGTTCATCAAAGACATGAAGCAGTTGATGAAGCGGCTGGAGAAACACGATATCTATCCGATCGCCAGGGTGGTTGTATTCAAGGATACCATTCTTGCCAAGAAAAACCCGGAGCTTTCCTTCCGTAAAAGCGATGGCACCGTATGGACCAATGGGGGCGGCGACAGCTTCGTCAACCCGTACAGCAAAGAGGTATGGGATTACAACATCGAGATCGCCAAAGAAGCCGCCAAACTCGGATTCAAGGAAATCCAGTTCGATTATGTTCGTTTTCCGGAAGGTTTCGAGAAACGGGCCGATTCCCTGAAATATACCAAGACCGATCAATCGCGCGTGGACGTGGTATCCGATTTTGTGCAGTATGCCCGGGAAGAGCTCGCGCTGCTCGGCATCCGCGTATCCGTTGACATCTTCGGCTATGCGGCCTCGGTGCCTGCGGCAGAAGGCATCGGGCAGGACTTCGTCAAAATCTCCAAAAACGTCGATATCATCAGTCCGATGGTGTACCCGAGCCATTACACGGCGGGCTGGTTCGGCTCCCCCGTTCCGGACAAGGCTCCTTACCAGACCATCAAGGGATCCATGGAAGATACCCACAAAAAGCTCGATGAGCTGGGAGAGCAGAAGCCGATCATCCGGCCTTGGATTCAGGACTTTACCGCCAGCTGGCTCGGAAGCGGAAATTATGCCAAATACGGCAAAAAGGAAATCGAGGAGCAGATTCGCGCCCTCAAAGACACGAACGTCGATGAATATTTACTCTGGAATGCATCCAACCGTTATACGGAAGGCGTCACTCATAAATAATCACTCATCCGTTTGGTAAGGGTCGGCCATCAATATGGCCGGCCCTTTCTTTCGTTTGAACGATGCTGAACCCTCTCTTGACAGCCAATGCTATGATGAAGATCAGGGCCGGACTTCCGGCCCTGAACAAGCAAGCTGACGCACCCCGATTCAATCGCTGGTTGAGTTACGGCTTGCCGCTCAATAAGCCCGTTATTGTACCCGCTCAGGGCAGGGTTCTACAATATTAGGGACAGCATCATAAAACTTCAACGAAAGAAAGGCAAATCACAATGCAACCGACCACTACAACACGGGGAAAGCTGAAACAATTCGCAATCATTCTCATCCCCATTCTCGTAACGCAGCTTGCTTTATCGGCCATTACTTTTTTTGACACCAACATGTCGGGAAAATTCAGCTCGGTCGACTTGGCAGGCGTAGCCATCGCTACAAGCATTTGGATTCCGGTCCAAACCGGACTCAGCGGAATTCTCATGGGGATCACCCCCATCGTTTCGCAGCTCGTCGGCGGACGACAGGAACAAAAAGTCGCCTATCAGGTCAACCAGGCACTCTGGCTGTCCGTTTTACTGGCCATCGTCGTCCTTGCGATCGGGTATGCCGTCGTACCGAGCATTCTTGGTGCCATGAACCTGGAGCCTGAGGTTCGGCGGATTGCTTCCCATTTTCTCGCCGCCATCTCGATCGGCATCATTCCGTTGTTTGCCTACACCGTGCTTCGCAGCTTCATCGATGCACTCGGGCAAACGAAAATTTCGATGGTCATCACGCTGATCACCCTCCCGGTGAACGTAGGCTTGAATGCCCTGTTGATCTATGGTTTCTGGGGCTTTCCCCGATTGGGAGGCGTAGGTGCCGGCCTGGCGTCCGCCATTACCTATTGGACGGTCCTGGTGATCGCCATCGTCATCATCCATAGAAATCACCCGTTCTCTCCATTCGGTATTTTCAGGCAGCTTCGGGGAGTATCCCTGAACGCTTGGAAGGGCCTGTTAAAAATCGGCGTGCCGATCGGGTTCTCGATTTTTCTCGAGACCGCAGTCTTCGCCGCGGTGACTTTGCTCATGAGCAGCTTTGACACGGCGACCATTGCCGCACATCAAGCTGCCTTGAATTTCGCTACGACACTGTACATGCTGCCGTTAAGCATATGCATGAGCTTAACCATTCTTGTGGGCTTTGAATTCGGCTCGGGCCGGATGAAGGATGCCTGGAAGTACGCCAAGCTCGGCATCGGCACGGCCGTCATCCTGTCGCTGATCACCGCTGTCGTCCTGTTTATGGCCGGCCGCCAGGTTGCCGGTTTATATTCCAACGAGCCTGAGGTCGTTGCGTTGATCCAGCATTTTCTGCTGTTCGCGATTTTCTTCCAGATCTCGGACGCGATCGCCACGCCGACCCAAGGAGCGCTGCGAGGCTACAAAGACGTTAACGTCGCTTTTATGCTCGCTTTTCTATCGTTCTGGGTCATAGGCCTGCCTGTAGGATACGTGCTCGCCAACTATACCGATTGGCAAGCCTTCGGCTACTGGATCGGTTTGATCACGGGACTTGGGGTAGGCGCGGCCCTGATGCTTATGCGTCTGGTCAAAGTCCAACGCAAGTTCGCTGGCCAGGCAAAGACAACGTCCTTATCCGCATCATAAGACAACGGACCGCTTATCGCGGAAGTTGTTATTGCGACATAAGGATGGTCTAACATTTATACTAAAAAAAGACCGTCTCCAAGCAGAATGGACTCTGCCATGGAGACGGTCTTTTTCGTTATCGTCAAAACGGACTTATTGGGACAATCGCAATGCCAGATCGTAAAGATCCCGGTCAAACTCCTTCTTGGTGTTAACGACCTTGTCAATATCCGTAAGGACCAGTTCGCCTTTGATGATGCCGCAACCTTTGTCGGATTGGCCATCAATCAGGCTGCGAACCGCAAAATCGCCGAGACGGCTTGCCAAATTGCGGTCAAACGGAGTCGGAGCTCCGCCGCGCTGGATATGACCAAGCACGGTTACGCGGGCATCGATTGACGCATGGCACTCTTTCAGATCGTGGACGACATCCTCGCCGCGTCCGACGCCTTCCGCTACGATAATGATGCTGTGGCGCTTGCCTTTGGCAAAATTCTCGCGAAGGCGCGTCGCCACTTCATCGAGATTGTACTCCACTTCCGGCACCAGGATGGTCTCCGCCCCGGAAGCCAGGCCCGCGTGAAGGGCGATGTCGCCGCAGTGGCGTCCCATAACTTCTACAACCGACGAGCGGGCATGGGAAGACATCGTATCGCGCAATTTGTTTACAGCGTCTACAACGACGCTGACCGCTGTATCAAAACCGATCGTATAGTCGGTAAAGGAAATATCATTATCGATCGTGCCCGGAAGACCCATCGTTTTGATTCCGAGCTTGCTCAGCTTGTTCGCGCCTTGGTACGAGCCGTCTCCGCCGATGACGACCAAACCGTCGATGCCGTGCTGATTCAGAATGTCGGCGCCTTTCTGCTGCCCTTCCGCCGTCTTGAACTCCTCACAACGGGCAGAACGAAGAATCGTGCCTCCGCGCTGGATGATATCCCCTACGCTGCGAAGGTCCATTTTGATAATGTCGTTTTCCAGAAGACCTTGGTAACCGCGTTGAATCCCATATACCTCTAGTCCATAATACAAACCGCTCCGTACAACGGCGCGCAGCGCCGCGTTCATCCCTTGGGAATCGCCACCACTTGTAAGAACTGCAATTTTTTTAACCTCTGCCATGTCTCTTTTCCTCCTTCAATGTCACTCATGCTTATGCTTACGAATCCATCGGCTGTTGACGTAGAAAAAAATCCGGGTCATCGGGCTCTTCTTCATCAAACGTTTGGATACGGTGCGAACCAGTTGCTGCTCGCTGACTTTTGGATCGGATAAATATAACGCCAGTAACCCCTCAATGATCATACGATGAAAAGGGGTCGAGGGAATCGTTCTGACATCCTTCCGGGCCCACTCAACAATGGAAGCTATACGGTTCAGCATCGTATCGGCATCTTCGTAATAATTACAAAAGTTCAGATCGCCGCCCAGCCTGTCTTCGTCTTGATCAATAAGATAATCCAGCATAATGTGGAGACTGCATACATTCGGAAAATAAGACGCATGAATGGACGATGCATCCTCGTCATCCAGAAACGGATCGGTTGCAGCCAAGAACAGCATGAACACCCCCAAGGTTGATCCCGTTGCAGCCGCAAACTCGTTCCACCGCAGATGCGGTGTCCGGTGTGCATGCCGGGACCACCATTCAAGCAATGCCGCTTCTCTCTTATCCGGATGGATGTGCTTGTATACCTGCAAATCGGTATAAAGCCCAGCCAAATCCCTTATGTAGGGCTTTGCCGCTTCATATCCTGATAATTGCCCGATGCAATCGCGGCATGTCTGAACAAGGCGGAGAAGATAACCTCCGTCCTCCCTTTCGGACCGGAGCGCGTAATAATCAGCCGGCTCCATTTCAGGTGTAACGGCATCCAGCATCGACTGATGGAGCTGTCTGAAATCCGCTGGATCCAGCGAAGTACTGCGGTCACATAAATTATCGAGATAATCGCTAATTGTCTGGTAAGCTACAATCAATGGAATGAGAACGTGCTTTTCCGGCAAATTGGCTGCGGCATACACCGCACCGCCCTGGCAGTGAAATCTTTTGGTATCTATACTGGCCAGTGCCTGCCTTCGTAGCTCCTCATCCGGAATTTGCTCAGCCTCCCGGCGCCACTTCTCCAATTCGCTCCGCACTTCCGGGAGTATGAATTTGTACACCCGGCTCATCAGCCCGACCGGACTGCGCGGAACCTTACGGCTTAGCTCTTGATTATTCAATGAACTCTGCCTCCACATGGTTGTCTTTTTATACCTATCCAAATCAAACCTATTATAATATGATCGCCCATTTTGCACAAATAACACAAATCATTGACGGGGTGGGCCATTAACGCATTCTATTATCCATCTATCTCCAATCAGCGATATGTTATATACTAGTCGGAGTTGAACAACAGACCATGAACTTCGCGAATGCCGTTTCATCCACCGGTCCACGGGTTCATGAAAGAACGGAGATCCCCAGCATGAAACTTCCAGCTTCGTCCAGACCGGATCAAAATTGGCTCCGCGCCTTTATGTTTACGATATTCGGCACGACAGCCCTTGTCATTTCTTATTTTCCGCTTTATTACAAAGAGATCGGCTTCAGCAGCGCACAGATCGGCTATCTGTATGCCATCGGCCCGCTGATATCCATGTTCTCCAACATGATTTGGAGCTACACGAGCGACAAATACCGGACCATCAAGCGCATCATGAACATTCTGATTATCGGGCAGCTTGTCACGATGCTCATCCTATGGCAGGTTGCAAGCTTCGGCGTTGTTTTGATTACGATCAGCTTGTTTTATTTCTTCTACTACCCGGTCTATCCGTTGGCGGATACGATGGCCATCCAGACGGCGCAGCGGTACGGGCGCAGCTTTACCGTCATCCGGGTATTCGGCTCGCTCGGCTACGCGTTCTTCGCGCTTGGCATTGGATATGCCATTGGTGCAGCGGGCGCTTCGGCTGCGCTGTCGATCGGCATCGGAATCGGCGTGTTTACGCTCATATGCTCCTTTCTTATCCGCGATGGGGTCGCGGCCAAGTCAGAGCCTGTGGAACTGGCAGCCCTGCTCAAAATATTGCGTTCGAAAGAAATATTGTGGTTCTTCGGCTGCACCTTCTGTCTTGCCATCGCCCACCGCATGAATGAAGCCTTTCTGACGCTCACCTTATCGGGGCTTGGTGCGGGCGAGGGTCTCATCGGGTGGTCCTTGATGATCTCGGCTGCCAGCGAGATCCCGATTTTTTTCCTGCTGAGCAAGTATGGCGACAAAATGAAGGAGCTGCCGCTGCTCGGCTTTGCAAGCCTGATGTTTGCGCTCCGCTTCCTGCTCATGGCGCTGGCATCCGATCCGTTGTCGGTGCTCGCCGTCCAGTCGCTTCACAGCATTACCTTCGGCGTGTTTTATGTAACCGCAGTCCGTTATATTACCAGGATCATTCCGTGGCAGTACCGGGCCACCGGGATGGCGCTCTTCATTATTTTCTGGTCCAGCGTCTCAGGGCTTCTCAGTGGAGCTTTCGGCGGTTTGCTGTTCGAAGCCGCGGGTAGATCCACCTTCTACCTGCTTGCGGCCCTCCTGTCCTTTGCTGCCTGCCTCGGCTTTATCTACCGGCACCTCTTCGCCAAGCCGGAGGAGATGCATGCCTCTGGATTCGGCGCCTAGAATACTGCGCGAAACACCCCTCGATATAGAACAACAAAGGCAAGCACGGACCGGGTATGATCCGTACTTGCCTTTTATTGATCATGACCAGACCTGCTTGACCCAAAGGAACACAAAAAAGCACAGTTCTCGGTAGAGAACTGTGCTTCATGCCTTGGTAATTCTATAAGATCTCCGTATGGGAGTTAGCTTACAGTTTTGTTACGTTGGCTGCTTGAGGACCACGGTTACCTTCTGTGATGTCGAACTCAACCGCTTGACCTTCTTCCAAACTCTTGAAGCCTTCTTCTTGAATTGCGGAGAAGTGTACGAATACATCCTCGCCACCTTCAACGGAAATGAAGCCGTAACCTTTTTCTGCGTTAAACCATTTAACTGTACCTTTCAAATGAACAACCTCCTAAAAATACCGCCATCTATGGCGAATATCCATATTATATCCCATGTTTTCTGACAATGCAATCCGTCAATTCGCCCTAAGAGGCTTTTTTCGGTACACTATTTTAATCAGAAGATGATTTGCTTTTAAGCCCGCGAGTGCGTTATCATTTACCCAAAAGCCTAAGTAGCAAACGGAGATGCATATGATCAAAAAACATGAAATATACAAAAAAGACAAGTGGAACATGATGACGGTCGAAGTTCAGGGCCGATACATCGTTCTTCGCGAAATTTCCGACCAGTGGGGTGAAGAGACCCATACCTTCATGAGTCGGCCAGCCTTGATGCACTGGGCTCAAAACCGCTTTCCCAAAGAAGATTTCGAAGGCCGGGAAGATGAGTGGAGAGAAATGATGGCTGCCTTTAAGCAGGTGTAACGGATGGATTATACGAATATCGTCATCTTCATTATTCTGGCCTTCAGTCTTGGTGCCATCATGATCATGTACCGGGATCGGATACCCCAAAGACTAAGAAAGGGGATGGCCCTGATTGCCGTCGCCTTTATCTTGTTTGCCTTTTACCTTATTGTATACAGTTTCTTGAATCTGGGTTCCTCGTAAATTTATAGGATGAAAATGGCGGGTAAGCGGCATACTATCGCTCGGATGCTTCAATTCGAGGAGGTATTATGCCATGAGAGGCGCCAAGGTACTCTGCATTACGCTTGCCATCAGCCTGCTAGCTCTATCCGCTGCCCGCTCCGAAGTCTTGTCTGAAGGAACCCGGACTCCAACTAATCCATATCATTCAAGGAGGATTTCCATGGAACAATTGTTGAAACGCGCTGATGTCCCTAAAGAGCATCAATGGAAACTCGAGGATTTATTTGCTGATCAAAAGGCTTGGGATGCAAGCTTTGCGGAGCTGAAGAATCTGCTGAAACGGACCGCCGATTACCAAGGCAAGTTAAACAACGCAGCTTCCATCAAGGAATGCTTCGAGCTCGAAGACGAAATCTCATACCATGCCGAACGTTTATACGTATACGCTCATATGCACCATGACGAGGATACGGCAAACCCTACATATCAGGCACTAACCGCCAAAGCCAAAAAACTGAACGTGGAAGCCGGAGAAGCCCTCTCTTTCATCACGCCTGAAATTCTGTCCCTGTCCGAAACGGAACTGGATAAATTGATCGAAGACCCTTCCCTGAAGGAATTCAAATTCACGCTGACCGAAATGAAACGGGAGAAAGCGCACGTGCTGTCCAAGACGGAAGAAGCGCTGCTGGCTCAAGTCGGCAACCTCTCTTCTGCACCGCAGACCATTTTCGGCATGCTCAACAATGCGGACATGAAATTCCCGAAAATCAAAAACGAGGACGGCAAGGACGTCGAGCTTACGCACGGCAATTATATTCAATTCCTGGAGAGCCCGAACCGCGAGGTTCGCGAGCGTGCTTTCAAAGCCGTGTACGAAACCTACGGCAAGCAGAAAAACACGATTGCGGCTACGCTGAACGCCAACGTTAACAAAAACATGTTCTACTCCCGCGTTCGCAAATACCCTTCCGTTCTGGAAATGGCTCTCTATGGGGATAACATTCCGAAGGAAGTCTACACGAACCTGATTGACACCATTCACGAGAGCCTGCCGCTCCTTCACCGTTACATGGAGCTCCGGAAGAAGCTGCTGGGCGTGGATGAGCTTCATATGTACGATTTGTTCGCTCCGCTCGTAGAAGAGTACAAATGGGATATCACATACGAGGAAGCGAAACAAATGACCAAGGAAGGCCTTACGCCGCTTGGTGACGATTATCTCAGCAGCCTGCAGGAAGGCTATGACAACGGCTGGATCGACGTGTACGAGAATGAGAACAAACGGACTGGCGCGTACAGCTGGGGCGCATACGGCACCCATCCATATGTTCTGCTGAACCATAAAGATAACCTGAACAGCATGTTTACCCTTGCTCACGAGATGGGTCATGCGCTTCACTCCTACTACTCCGACAACGCCTTGAAATACCGTGATGCGCAGTACACCATCTTCCTGGCCGAAGTGGCGTCAACCACGAACGAGGCGCTGCTGATGGATTACCTGCTGAAGAACGCCAAGGATCCGAAGCAGAAGATGTATCTGCTTACCTACTATGCCGATCAATTCCGGACGACGGTATTCCGTCAAACGATGTTTGCCGAGTTCGAGAAGATCGTGCACGAACGCGTGGAAAGCGGCGAATCCCTGACGGCACAGGATCTTTCCGACATCTACTACGAGCTGAACGTGAAATATCACGGCAAAGGCATGCAAGTGGATAAAGAGATCGGCATGGAATGGGCACGGATTCCTCATTTCTACAACAGCTTCTATGTGTACAAATACGCGACCGGCTTCTCGGCTGCGACCAGTTTCTCCAAGCAAATCCTGGAGGAAGGCCAGCCTGCCGTTGACCGTTATCTCGGCTTCCTGAAGAGCGGAGGCAGCGACTACTCCATCAATATCCTCAAGAAAGCCGGCGTGGATATGTCTTCTCCGGAGCCGATCCGTGAGGCGATGAGCGTATTTGAAGACGTCATCAACCAAATGGAGCAGTTGACGAAATAAACAGCCCAGCTTCGCGGGCATGAGCTAATCTCAATTGACCAGTGGAATAAAATCCCTTGCCCTTTACGGGCGAGGGATTTTATACTGTTTGGAGGAAGGAGGAGTTCCCCATGAAAATTCAATGGTCGTTAATCGCAGCCTTATTGTTTGCCCTGATTACGGCTGTGTTCGCCGTCATCAATGTCAATCCGGTTGCCGTGAACCTGTTGTTCGGCACCGTCAACGTACCGCTGATTCTGCTGATTATCGGATGCTCGCTGATCGGGGGACTGATCGTCGGCACGTTCGGGATTTACCGTCAATATCAAATGCAGAAGGAAATCCGTTCGTTAGCGGAGCAGCTCATACATATCCGTGAAGTAACGGGATACACCCCTGAAATACAAACTGCGGAAGAGGAAAACAAGAAAGATCAGAAGGACGTTCCCGTTGAATAGGGAAGGCTGTCCCATCGAACCAAGGAGGCATAACAAACCCGTGTCGATACAACCGAATGAAACTTACGTACTGGACCTGCTAAAAGAACTGCTGGATACGCCGAGCCCTACCGGGTATACCCACGACATCATGAAGCGGATCGAGCAGGAAGCCGCTTCGCTTGGAGTTTCCCTGGAATGGAATGAGAAAGGCGGAGCCGTCCTGTCCGTTCCCGGACAAGACGGCAGCCGAACCGTCGGCCTGAGCGCCCATGTGGACACGCTCGGCGCCATGGTTCGTGCCGTAAAATCGGAAGGTACGCTCCGGCTGACCGCCGTCGGCGGATACATGATGAACAGCATCGAGAATGAATACTGCATCATCCATACGCGCAGCGGCAAGAAATATACGGGCACGATCCTGTCCACGCATCCTTCCGTTCACGTGTACAGCGATGCCCGTGATTTCAAGCGCCAGGAAGCCCATATGGAGGTCCGGATCGACGAATTGGTGGAATCTGCCGATGATGTGAAGAAACTCGGAATCGGCGTTGGTGATTTTGTATCCTTTGATGCGCGTGCGGTCATTACGCCGAGCGGTTACATTAAATCCCGCCATCTAGATGACAAAGCCAGCGTCGCCGCCCTCTTCGGCTTGCTCGAAAGCATGAAGCGGGATAACTGGAAGCCTGCCTACAATGTGAAACTTCTCATCTCGAACTATGAAGAGGTCGGACATGGCGCCGCCTATATTCCTGCCGACATCCATGAACTAATTGCGGTCGATATGGGCTGCATCGGCGATGACCTGAGCTGCAAGGAAACCGATGTGTCCATCTGCGCGAAGGATTCTTCCGGTCCCTACGACTACGGCATGACCAGCCGTTTGATCCAGCTGGCCGAAAACGAAGGCATTGCTTATGCGGTGGACGTGTACCCGCATTACGGCTCCGATGCATCCGCGGCGCTCTCCGCCGGCAGCAACATCAAGGCTGCGCTGATCGGCCCCGGCGTTCATGCATCCCATGCGATGGAAAGAACGCATAAACAAGCTATTCTTAACACCGTTAAGCTGTTGGCTGCCTACGTGAAATAAGTCATCTCCATACAGAAAAAGGGGCGTCCCGCCAAGGCCTTCAGCCTGGGGACGCCCCCTTGTTATTGTTGTATTGCATTCAAATTCAAGATTTCTTGCTCTGCTCAATCTTCTCCGCAAGCTCGTTCAGATAGGTCCAGCGCTCCATCAAATGCTCCAGCTCGCCTTCCGTCTCCTCTTGGGACTTCATCAGCTCCTGAAGCCTGGCCGCATCGCTGCCGGCGGTCTCCATCTCCGATTGAATCGAAGCGAGCTTGTTCTCGGCGGCTTCGATAAGAGCGTCAATCTGCTCGTACTCCCGCTGTTCTTTATAACTGAATTTCAAGCGCTCCCGCGGCGCTTCCTGAGCGGAACCGCTGTCTGATCCTCCCGAAGCAGGCTTGGCACTGGATGCTTCCGCCTTGCCCCCGGCGGCTTCGCCGCCATGGCGCAGCATCCATTCGGCATATTCGCTGTAAGAGCCGACATGGACACGGATCTGTCCGTTGCCCTCAAACGCCATGATCTTGTCCACCGTTCGATCCAGGAAAAAGCGATCATGGGATACGACGATACAGACGCCCGGGAATTCATCCAGGTACTGCTCCAGGACGGACAGCGTCTGAATGTCCAGATCATTGGTCGGTTCATCGAGAAGCAGCACGTTCGGCGCGCTCATCAACACCCGCAGCAGGTACAGCCTGCGCTTTTCGCCCCCGGACAGCTTGGCAATCGGCGTCCACTGCAGCGCCGGCGGGAACAGGAAGCGTTCCAGCATCTGGGCCGCGGTAATGGCCGAGCCGTCCGCTGTGCGGACAACCTCCGCTTCATCCTTGATATACTCAATCACTCGCTGACTGCCGTCCATCTCCTGATGCTCCTGCGTGAAATAACCGAGCTTAACCGTGGGGCCAAGCACGACTTCCCCGGCATCCGGCTGAAGCCGCCCGGCAATCAGGTTGAGCAGCGTGGATTTGCCGCTGCCGTTCGGGCCAACGATGCCAATCCGATCCTCGGGAACGGCAATGTAGGAAAGATCCTGAATGAGAACTTTGTCGTCGCTCTTCTTCCGCAGACCTTCAATCTCCAGAATTTTTCGTCCCAGCCGGGTGGAAGCGACCGAGACGTCCAATTCGCCGGAGCTGTGTACCATCTCCTGATCCTTGAGCTTCTCGAATCGTTCGATCCTCGCCTTCTGCTTGGTCGTACGCGCCTTGGCTCCTCGGCGAATCCAGGCTAGCTCGCTTCGCAGCAAATTCTGGCGCTTCTGCTCAGAAGCAGCCTCACGCTCCTCGCGCTCCGCCTTCAATTCCAGAAAGCGGCTGTAATTCGCCTCATATCGGAACAGCCGCCCGTGATCCAGCTCCAGCATGACATTGGCCACCCGGTCCAGAAAATACCGGTCATGCGTAATCATGAGCAGCGCACCCCGGCGCTTCTGCAGATACTGTTCCAGCCAGGCCACGGATTCATTGTCGATATGGTTCGTCGGCTCATCCAAGATAAGCAAATCGGAAGGCTGGATCAAGGCTGCGGCCAATGCGACCCGCTTACGCTGGCCGCCTGAGAGCGTCCCCATCTTCGCGTCATAATTCCGGATGCCCAGCTTGGACAGGATGGTTTTCGCATCGCTTTCCAGCTGCCACGCCTGCAGCGTATCCAGCGTCTGATTGAGCTTCAGCAGCTTCTGCTGCAGGTCTTCGCGATTCGGATGCAGCTCCAGCAGTTCCATCGTTTCGGTGTACTCCCGCACCGCCTTCATCTCAGGAAGATCGCCCTCAAATACCTGCTGCAGGACGGTATTGTCCGGATCAAACTCGGGGTTCTGGGCCAAATAACGCACCCGGATGCGATTGCCCATCGATATTTTACCGGCATCCGGCGGCTCAAGCCCCGCGATAACGCGCATAAACGTGGATTTCCCCGTGCCGTTTACGCCGATGATCCCGATTTTATCCTGGTCCTCCATCCCGAAGGAAGCATCCTGAAACAGAATTTTATCTCCATAGCTTTTCGTTACCTGTTCCACAGTCAATATATTCATCGTTATGATCCCTACTTACATCTATAGATTTCGTTGATCGTTCGTTCATCGGTAAGACGGATACATTATAACGCAATCCACGCCGCAATCCCATAAGCTGCCGCGCCGCCAAGCAATGAGCTGACCAGATTGACCGCATCGTTGGACATCCAGGCATGTCCGCGCATGCGCACCGTATCCTGGCCGCAATGTCGTGACACTTCCACCGATTTGGCGCACGCCGGGCAGCGATACATTACCTGCATGGTCGCGCCGAGGTACGAATCGGCAAAAGCTCCGACCATGCCGCCCGCAAGGGCAGCCAGGACATACGGCAACAGATCCGCATTCATGCCGCTCCACTCGGCCAGCAGCCATCCGCCTGCCCCAATCAGCGTACTCCCTGCCGCCGCCGCCGCAGAGCCGACCCAGGACACGCCGCCGGACTCCCCGGCTGTCAGCACCCTTCCGTTCAGCACGGAACGCGGAGGCTTCCGGCTAAGGCTGCCTACCTCCGTGGCCCAGGTATCCGCCGTCACCGTAGCCATGACGCCTATAAACAGGTACACCCACAGATGGGACGGAATCCATACGTTCAGCAGACACAGCACCATGCCGATGCCGCCATTGGCGAAGACCTGACCGGCATCCCGCCGGCCGGTCTTGGCATAGGATTTCTCCAGGTCCGCCTTCCGCTGCTTCCCATGCCGCGAGAGCAGCGTGGACGTTATGAAAAAAAGAAGCAGGGTTCCGAACCAAAACGCGTTCCCTGCTCCGTAATATATGGTACCCATCAGAATAGCGGCTAAGGCTCCGGATTCCGATAACGATCGTTTCCTGTAAGCGGCTCCTGCCACGATGACGGCACCCGCTGCCCCGATCAGCCAATCCATCCGCGATCCCTCCCATAATAAAGCTTGTCAGATTACCCGATTTCGCAGCGGCCCAGACGGACGTCTCCCCAGAACAATTCAAACACGTCGCCGGATTCCGTGGGTCCCACGCCCGCCGGCGTGCCTGTGAAGATCAAATCCCCTTCACCAAGACCGTAATGCTCGCCGATGTAATCGATGATGCGCTGAAGGGAGAAGATCATATCCTTCACATTTCCCCGCTGGACCTGGGCGCCGTTCTTCCAGACGGTAAAATCCTTATCCTCAAGCTTGGCGGTTCCCGGGAAAGCGATGGATGGCGTAAGCGGAGCGGAAGATTTAAACGCCTTTGCGGCCGTCCACGGGTGTCCTTTCTCCTTAATGACCGTCTGTACGTCACGCAGCGTGAAATCGATGCCCAGGGCCATCGTTTTTACAAGCTCGTCCACGGTCTTGCCTGGCGCGTAATCCTCCGCTAGCTGAATCACAAGCTCGCCTTCAAAATGAAGGCTGCCCCTGTCCATGGGCAGCTTCAGCACGCTGCCATCCAGTGGAACGACGGCATGCGAGGGTTTAAGGAAAATCATCGGCTCTTCCGGTACGGCATTGCCGAGCTCCGCCGCATGCAGTTGGTAATTACGTCCTACACAATAAACGTTATTCACTAGGGCACACATCAATTAAAACCTCCATTTTCTTCGCCAGAACGGAACTTTTGGTGCAATTTTATGAATAAAGATTTGGCCCCATGTATCGGGCCGGTTCGTACAGATCATGATGGCGGGATTCATTCGGGCGAGCGATCTCATGCTCTTCGCATCATCCACCGTCCAAGCCATGGGCGTAATGCCGTTCTTCACCAGATCTGACGCAAAAGCCGCATCCAGGTGGGAGTAGCCGATGGATAAAAAGGAACATTTCATTTGCTTCAAGCGTGCCAGCAAATTGCGAGGATGCGCATCGATGATAAGTCCGGTTTTTACGTCGGGCTCCAATTCCTTTGCCTTCATCAACGCTTTCGGTTCAAACGAAGTAAGCACCACGTCCGGCAGCATCCGGTGGGCTTGAATCCGCTCCAGGACAGCGGCTTCCAGGCCGGGATACATGTCCCCGCTCGTTTTGAGTTCGATGTTAAGTTTCAATCGGCCTTTGACCAGCTGCAGGACCTCATCCAGCGATGGAACCTGCTCTCCTCTGAACTGGCGTCCCTTCCATTCTCCGGCGTCCATCCTCCGGATTTGCTGCCAGGTCAGATCCTTCACCTTGCCCTTCCCGGTCGTCGTACGATCCACGCTGAAGTCATGGATCACGACAGGGACCCCGTCCCGAGTCAGCTGCACATCAATTTCCATCCAATGCACGAAGGGCTCATCCATCGCCATCTGAATGGCTGCGCGCGTATTTTCAGGCGCTTTACCGGAAAATCCCCGGTGAGCCACGCATAAATTGTTCATGGTGGGACCTCCTTGATGTAACGTTTAACGAATTAGTCTGCGGCCTTGCCTGCTGTAACTTCACCATCAAGCGCTATTTGGACGCCGCCGACCGATCGCTCCTGGACCTCTTTCAGCAGGGCTTCAGCTTCTTTGCCTTCAAGCGGAATGACCTGCCCGATCTCCGTACGGTAAGGCGTCAGCTTCAGGTCGCAATCACCTTGCTTGCTGCATGAAGCCCGGAACACGGCTGTTTTCCACGTATCGGCATTCGATGATTTGGTAAAGATGAAATTCCCCGTGCTGTACGCAATCCACTTGCCCTTGTACTGCTCCAATCCCTGCAGCACATGCGGGTGGCCGCCGATAATCAGATCGGCGCCGCCGTCAATGAATGCGCGTGACAGATTGATCTGATGGACATTCGGCGTCTTATGAAGCTCCTCCCCCCAATGGGCGATGACAACCACCAGATCGGCCTTGCTCCTTGCCTCCTGGATCGCTTCAACCGCCTTGGGCAGCACATGGTCATAAGCCCCGGCGACCCCGGGCCTGTTCTCCAGCGCATACCAGGTCGTCTCCGGCAGAACGCGGCTGAAGCCCAGCAGGGCAACCGTCATGCCCTGTCGTTCGATATACTGGGCCGCAAAGGCTTCTTCCTCGTTCCGCCCCGCGCCCACATAACGGATATCATAGTCCTTCAGGTGCTTCAAGGTATCCAATAGCCCCTCCTGCCCCTGGTCCAGGATGTGATTGTTAGCCAGATTAACGGCTTCCACCCCGGCATCCCGGAGGGCGGGCAATACGTCCGGAGAGGACTTGAATACGAATTTCTTATTGGCGGCGCCAACGCCTCCGGTCGTAACCGGGGTTTCCAGATTAAGCACGGTTAGGTCGTCCTCCAGAAATGCGGCACCCAGGTGCTTGTAGGGATAATCATATCCATGCTTCTTCAGCTCAGCCTCCACCTTGCCCGAGAACAACGTGTCCCCTGCAAAATGCATGACCACTCGCGCTGCCATCTCGTCATCGGCAGGTTCATCCGCCGCGCTGCCATCTGGCCCCGTTATCACGGAATCGGGAGGTTTGCCGGGCTCCGTCGTCTCCGAAGGATCGGAATCCGTTCCCGCACCTTCGTCCTGCTGCCCGGGGCCGATGCTTCCCGCCTGCTCCCCTTCCATGCCAAAGTCCGGCATACCAGGGGGATAAGCCGTTTGCGTAACCGGATCTTCCTTGAATTTAAAATGATAAACAAGCAAAGCAGCGATCATAAAAATCAGGCATAGGTTTAAAATGAGCCAAACCTGTCCGGTTCGCTGCTTACGGGCCTTCTTCTCAGCCTTGCTTTTCTCTGATCGTGACAGATGCTGCATAGGTCACTCCTTTATTCACTCATGAGCTCGCGCAATAAGTCGCTTCCCCCATTATACCAGCTTCCCCATAAAGAATAGAACCCCCCGTCGCCGGGGAGTTCCATATCAAAGCATTCTGTTGAGAAATTCGGGTAAGAACCGCTTACAGTCCAATCAAGGTGATCACGGAGTCGCTGAGCGCCTCCATATAGAGCGGGTCGCTGTTCAAGGAGTCGATGCGCTCAAGCCGCATATCCATCTCCTTGGCAATGCTTTTGGCTTCGATATCCAAATCGTACAGCACCTCAAGATGATCCGATACGAAACCGACCGGTGCGACCAGCACGTCTTCCACCTGTTCTTCTTTGTTCAGCGTCTGCAGCGTATCCAGAATGTCCGGGCCCAGCCAAGGCTCCGACGTCCGGCCGGCGCTTTGCCACGTAAACTGCCACTGCTTCACGCCTGCCTTCTCGGCTACGGCCTTGGATGTCTCAAGCAGCTGATCCTGATAAGGATCTCCGACGGACAAGATGCGTTCCGGAAGGCTGTGGGCACTGAACAGCACCCTCACGCTGTCCCGGACAGCCCCCGCTTGCTCGAACTGGTTCAGCTTCGCCGACACCCGGTCCGCAAAAGCCTCGATCAGTTTCGGATGCATGTGGTAGCTCTCCACGAACGAAATCTGAAGTCCCAGCTCATCGGCTTTCGCCTGCGCACGCTTCACGTAGGATCCGATGCTCATGGTGGAGTAATGGGGAGCCAGCACGATGCCGACGGCTTCCTTGATCCCGTCCCGGACCATTTGCTCCACGCCGTCTTCGATATACGGAGCCGCGTGCTTCAAGCCTTGATAACACACAAACTCAAGATCGATGGCCCGGGGATCCGCATTTAATGTATCCTGCAGCGTGCGGACCTGCCGGTCCGTGTTCTCGCGGAGCGGAAACACGCCTCCCACAATCGCCTCATAGCGGTCCGTCAGCTCCTTGAGCTGCTCTTCCGACGGCTTATTTCCGCGGCGGATATGCGTATAATAACTTTCGATTCCTTCCATGCTCTCCGGCGTGCCGTAGGACATGACCAATACGCCAATCTTATTCTTCATACCATCTCACCTCTTGGCTAATAAAATATTCAACGTTTAAGAGCGTTGTGCTCCTGACTGCAGTGCTTGAGCGGAGTATTCGTGAATATACGAGGTCAGCTCACGCAGCTTCTCCAGGGATGCCTCCGGGAATAAACCGTGTCCTAGATTAAACACAAAGCCCGGCTCCTGAATCCCCTGATCGATAATTTCTTTGGCATACTGCTGAATGACCGGCATAGGCCCGGTCAGAACCGTCGGATCCAAATTGCCCTGAACGGCATATTTATGCTCCAAACGGCGGCGTCCTTCCGTAATGGACACTCGCCAGTCGAGACCGATGACATCCGTGCTGAGATCCGTAAGCGTAGGCAGCAGCTCTCCTGAGCTTACCCCCGGGAAATAGATCTTCGGCACGCTTAGGTCCTGAAGCTCAGCAAAGATACGCTGAATGGTTGGAAGGACAAACGTTTGGAAATCCTTTGGAGACAAAGCTCCCACCCAGCTGTCGAACAATTGAAACGCTTTCCCGCCGTTTGCCACGTGGGCGCGCAAATAAGCGATCACCATGTCGCCGAGCTTGTCCATCAACGAAAACCATACCTTCGGCTCGCTGTACATAAGCTCTTTCGTGCGAAGATAATTTTTGGAAGGTCTGCCTTCGATGAGATAACTGGCAATCGTGAACGGAGCACCGGCAAACGTAATGAGCGGAACGTCCAGCTCCTTCTCCAGAATGCGAATCGTCTCCAAGACATGGCCGAGATCACCTTCCACGTCGATCGGGCGAAGCTTCTCTACATCCGCTGCCGATCGGATCGGATTGTCGATCACGGGACCGATATTTTTCACAATATCGAAGTCTACCCCGATCGAGGCAACGGGATTCATTATATCGGAATATAAAATAGCCGCGTCCACGCCGAGCTTCCGTACCGGCATCAGGGTCACTTCTGCCGCCAGCTCGGGTTGACTGCATATTTCCAGCAGGGAGTACTTTTCTTTAATCTTTCGATACTCCGGGTCGTAGCGTCCCGCTTGTCGCATGTACCATACAGGAATGTGGTCCACTTCCTGCTTGCGGCAAGCGCGGATGAATTGATCGTTATAGGTCATGATTAGGCCCCCATCAATGTGTATAAAGTTTCCTAAAGAACATTATGCCCTTTTTAAAAGTAAGTAACAACCGTCTTACATGGACATCCTATGAAAATCGCATGACAATCTTATGACATTGTTAGCATTTGGCACTTTTTAAATATGTTATACTGGAAGAACGGCTTTTTTAGGGTAATTCCATATACGTCCGGTTCGCGCCGGACCCGACAGCTTAGAAAGGAAGTGAAGGGCACATTGACCAATTGGAAAATCAATCTCATTGTGCTTTGGTTCGGGCAGTTCTTGGTCAACTCCGGGATGACCATGATCACCCCGTTCCTGACATTGTATTTGGCCCAGGACCTGAATGTCGTGGGAGACCGGGAGATAGGCGTGTGGGCCGGATTGATCTTTGCGGCCAACTTCCTGACCTCGTTTATTTTTCAGCCGATCTGGGGAAAAGTCGCCGATAAGTACGGACGCAAAATCATGCTGCTGCGCTCGGGCTTCGGCATGGCGCTTGTCATCGCGTGCATGGGGTTTGCCACCCATCCGTGGCATCTGCTGGCTCTTCGGCTGCTGAACGGTACCATATCGGGATTTAACCCTGCGGCGATATCGCTCGTATCGGGCACAACGCCGAAGAATCGGATGGGGTTCGCGATGGGCATCATGCAATCCGGACAAGTCGCCGGCACTATACTCGGTCCGTTGATCGGCGGACTCATGGCCAGCTGGGTCGGCTTCCGGCCGATTTTCTATATTACAGGCGGGTTAATCTTTACGGCCTCGCTGCTCGCCTTGTTCCTCGTCAAGGAAAACTTCAACCGCGAGCGGGCAGCCAAGGCGCCGCAGCCATCGGTTATCGCCGGGCTCAAGGAGCTGAGCCACATTCCGCAGCTGCCGGCGTTATTCGCTGTTACGTTCCTGCTTCAATTCGCGATGATCAGCCCTATGGCGCTGCTCCCGCTGTATGTTCAGAAGCTTCATGGATCCGCGGTGGATATCGCGATATGGGCCGGATTCGTCGTGGCGGTCACGGGGCTGTCGAACATGATCGCCTCCCCGATTCTCGGCAAGCTCAGCGACAAGGTCGGCGCGCACCGCATACTGACGTACGCCTTGATCGGTACGGGACTTACGTTGATCCCGCAAGCCTTCGTGCAATCCGTGTGGCAGCTGATTATCGTGCGGTTCATGATGGGCGTGTTCATGGGCGGGCTGCTGCCAAGCGTCAACGCGCTGATTCGCTCCTACACGCCGGACGGCATGGAAAGCCGCTCCTTCGGCTTCAACACAAGCTCGCTTGCGCTTGGCAATATGCTGGGCGCGGTGATCGGCGGATTCTTATCCGGATTCATCGGAATCGAAGGATTGTTCATTACATCCGGCTGTCTGCTGATCATCAATATGTTATGGGTAAGGCGGAAACTGTTCTCGCATAAGCCCTCGCCCAAATACCGTTGAGCCTGCCAGCAGAATAACCGCAACCGTCTTATCCACAAAGGGGCTGTCCCGTGGTCTAACCGACCCGAGGACAGCCCCTTTGTGTTATCCGTTTCATCCCTTTACGCGCGCAAGGATCAGCCCGTCATAGGCGGGCAGCAGCGTGCTGATCAGCCTCTCGTCCGTCGCGATGATTTCATTAAAACGGCGGACGGCCTGAACCGAAGGACCGTTCTTCTCCGAGTTCAGTGTCCGGCCCCGCAAAAAGCAATTGTCTCCGGCAATGAGGGCACCGGGATTGGCAAGCTCCATGGCATATTCCAAGTACAGAGGATAGTTCTCCTTATCCGCATCAATAAAGAAAAAATCGAATGTCCGCCCTTCCTGCTTCAAAACCTCCAGACTATCCGCCGCCGGACCGATGCGGTACTCCACCTGATCCTTGAATCCGGCCTTCTCGAGATGACGTCCTGCGAGTGCCGCGTATTCTTCCTTCAGCTCTAAGGACGTGAGTTTGCCGTCGGCCGGGAGTCCGCGGCACAAACAGATGCCGCTATAGCCGCCAAGGGCGCCGATTTCGAGAATATTCCTTGCGCCGGCAGTCTGTACCAGCATGGTCAGCAGCCGGCCGTATGCCGGTGCCACCGAAACCTCCGGCATCCCGTGCTCGCGGATGGCTTCTATTACAAGCTGAAGCTCTTCATCTTCTGGGTATAATTGGTTAACATAATCATCAGGGGTCGTAAGCAATGAAGCTGCCTCCTTTTTCTAATAACATGCCTTGACTCCGATAAACCTAACGAGAACTATCATATGATAATTGTCTTAGCCAATGCAATCGCCTATACTATATAGATTGAACCGGCGGCGACTCTCGCCGTACACATGTTAAATGGAGTTGACATCGTTAATGCCTCGATTACAATTGATCGCGACGGCCCCGATGGGGCTGGAAGCCGTCGTTGCCCGCGAGTTGAAAGAGCTCGGGTATACCGACATGGAAGTAGAGAATGGAAGAGTTACCTTTTCAGGTGACCTGATCGATATTTGCCGCTGCAATCTTTGGCTCCGGACGTCGGACCGAATCCTTGTCAAGATGGGGGAATTCACGGCCCTGACTTTCGACGAGCTCTTTGAAGGAACCAAAGCGCTGCCTTGGGAAGAATGGATTCCGGCAGATGGCGAGTTTCCCGTGGAAGGACGTTCCCATAAATCGCAGCTTAGCAGCGTTCCCGCCTGTCAGGGCATCGTGAAAAAAGCAATCGTGGAGAAGCTGAAGCTCTCGCACCGCACGGAATGGTTCCCCGAGAACGGTCCCCGTTATGTAGTCGAGGTATCTCTCTTGAAGGATCGAGCCATCCTGACGCTGGATACGACAGGGCCAGCCCTGCATAAACGAGGTTACCGCAAGCTGGTGACGGAAGCGCCGCTGAAAGAAACGATGGCTTCCGCCCTGCTGCAGTTAAGCCGCTGGGGCCCGCATCGCCCGCTGTATGACCCGTGCTGCGGTTCGGGCACGATCCTGATTGAAGCCGCCATGATGGCCTGGAACATTGCGCCAGGCCTGCGCCGGTCGTTCCCGTCCGAGCACTGGGATATCATCGGAGACAGCCTCTGGGAGGATGCGCGCGAGGAGGCGTTTGATGCGGTGAAGGACGATATTCCGCTCCATGTCGCAGGAAGCGATATCGACCCGAAAGCCATCGAAGTAGCCAAAGCCGCGGCCAAAAGCGCGGGCCTTGCCGGCGAAATCGACTTCAAGGTCCTTCCAGCGGCCAAAGCCATCCCTGATGGCGAATTCGGCTGTATCATCACCAATCCGCCTTATGGCGAACGGTTAAGCGAGAAAGAGGAAGTTGAACGTTTGATCCGCCAATTCGGTTCCGTCATGCATTCGCTTCCGACCTGGTCCTTCTTCGCGATCAGCCCGACCAAGCAATTCGAGCATTACTTCGGCCGCAAGGCGGACAAGCGCCGCAAGCTGTTCAACGGCCGGATCGAGTGCCAGTATTATCAATATCTGGGGCCCTTGCCACCGCGTAACAAATCGGCGGAATAACGTCATGATGCCGCTTGAACCGCCGCCTTCGGGCGGCTTTTTTGTCTGCATCGCGGTTTGAATTCATGCCGGGCCAAGCTATAATTAGAAAAGCGTCTATCGACGTTCTTGCATAGAAATCAGACAACGTTTCGAGAATGTTTTAGTTTTTAGATAAAGGAGGATACCCTCGTGCTCTCATCGCCATCATGGATCGATATCCGCAGCCGGGTCTCCAGAGGACTGCATTACCGGTACACCGCCTATCTGTTATTCCTTATCCTCATGATGTACAAGCTGATCATGCTGGATCATCAGCTCCATATTGCCAATATGAAGCTGGACCGGGCAGACTATGTGATCGCCGTCGGCTCGCTCCTGCTGATCTCCTTTTGGACCTTATGGCTCCCGGCAAGAGGCCGGCTCGCTTCATTAACCTTACTCAATCTGGTATGGACGGGGATCCTGTACGCCGATTTGATCTATTACCGGTACTTCGATGATTTCATAACGGTGCCGGTGCTCATGCAGGCCGGTCAAGTCGGTTCGCTCGGGGACAGCATCCGTTCCCTTATACACGGCGTCGACCTGCTCTTTTTTATCGATTGGGTTGTCATCGTCCCGTTTACGGCCGTGATGGTGTTCCGCAAACGGAGAACGACCTCCCAAACGTACGGGTTCCCGGGTGAATTTCAGCGGCATCGGCGGAAACGGGTGTTTGGCCGGTTGGCAGCTGGTGCGCTCGTCTTCATTCTTGGCATGTCGATGACTTTCGTTCCCATCAAGAAAGCGTCCGATACTTGGGCTGTCGGCCTCTTTGAAGGCAATTGGTGGAATATTACGCTATATAACGTGACGGGACTGATCGGTTTTCACGGATATGATCTGTACCGTTACGGCCGGGATCATCTCATCGGCCAGCCCAAGCTGGCTCAGGAAGAGGTCAACCAGGTCAAGGCATGGTTTGATGCCAAGCGTGGGAAAGCATCCGGAACCGGGGCTTTGTTCGGCAAGTATAAAGGCAGCAACGTGATCATGATCCAGACAGAGGCCTTCATGAATTTTGTCATTGGCCAGTCGATTGGGGGGCAGGAAATTACCCCCAACTTCAACCGTTTGATGAAGGACAGCATGTATTTCAGCAATTTCTACCATCAAACCGGGCAAGGACGAACGTCCGATGCGGACTTTGTCACGCACAGCTCCCTGCTTCCCCTGCCCACGGGTTCCGTGTTTACGCGATATGCCGACCGCGAGTACGATACTCTTCCGGAGATTCTGAAGGAACAGGGCTATGCCGCGAACGTGTTCCATGCCTATGACAGCAGCTTCTGGAACCGGACGACGATGTATCGGGAAATGAACTATGACCGTTTTTACAGCAAGAAGGATTATGAAATGAACGATGTGCTCGGATGGTCGCTGAGCGACAAAGCATTCTTCGCGCAATCGCTGGATCGCATGAAAGGCATCGAGCAGCCCTTCTATTCCTTCCTGATTACGTTAACGAGCCATCATCCGTATTATGTCCCGAAGGATGCCCGCAAGCTGGATACTGGAGAGTTTGAAGGCACGATGTTCGGGGATTATCTGCAGTCGATCCATTATGTGGACGAAGCCTTCGGCCAGTTAGAGGAGCAGATGAAGCAGCAAGAGCTGTGGGATAATACCATACTGCTCATCTATGGCGATCACGATAATTCGATCAAGGAAATATCGGACTATGAGAAGTTCCTGGGACGGGATCTGAACGCACTCGACATGGAACAGATCATGAACCAGGTCCCCCTGCTCATTCGCCTGCCTGACGGCGGGAATGCCGGAGTCTATCCCGAGGCCGCCGGCATGATGAACGTGACGCCGAGCATCCTTCATCTTCTCGGCGTATCGGAAACGCCGTATTACTGGATCGGGGGCCATCTGTTTGATGATAAGCCTCGTCTGATTCCGCTGCGCAGCGGCGCTTTTTCGGAAGAGAAGGTGTTCTACCTGCCTTCCGAAACGGCCGGGCTGGAAGGTGGAACCTGTTATGATCTGACGACGCGTCAGCCAACCGACATCCAGGCCTGCCGTGACGGGTACGACGAAACCCGGAAGCAGCTGCAAATCTCGGACGAAGTCATCACGTACGATCTGCTGAAATTATTTAAAGAACAGGGCAAGGGTCAAACGGAGTAATAGAACAGCATCGGATTTAGGTTCTATTTAAATTCTGGCGCCCCACTTAACCAAAAAACAGGCTGATGCTGCCCCAGATTCATATAAGTTGGCCAAAAAGCCCGTTCAAAGCTTGAAAGCTTTGGAACGGGCTTGCACAGGATGATTTACTTTTTAGCCGAACGAAGCTTGGACAGGCGTTCCTTCTCTTCACCTAACAACTCTTCCGCCAATTCCACGGCGTTTCGGTTCCCCTGCTCGATCACCTGAGCGACCGCTTGCTCTGTATGGGATAACGAATTCTCCGCTTGCTGAATTAACTGTTCCGTCGGATGGGACATGGCCGAGGATACGGCACGGTGCAGTTTCTCCACGGAATCTAACGCGCTGTTGCTTGGACTGTTGGAGTGAAGACTGGAATCGTGACTGTTCATGACGGATGCTCCCTTCTAAAGTCATTGTTCCTGTTGCCCTCTTAGCATGGATGGCTGAGCCAGGAACTATACCCGTAGAAATGGGAAAACCATGAATCTTCGTTTGGGGGCCAGAACAGCCTGTTGGTTACTTCACAAACGGCAGCGCCTTCGCCAGCACTTCATCCTCTGTAGGTGCGCTGACATACCGGCCGTTGATATAAATGAATGCGCGTTTGCCGCAAGGACCGCAATAGGATTTACAGCCGACCTTAATGTCGGCATCCGGCACCATTTTCTGAATCTTCGGGATGATTGTCTTCAATTTCGTATGCCTGCATTTCTCGCAGACGCGAATATCATTAGCCATTATTCATTACCTTCTTTGTTCTGAAGTATCCTAGTGGTCGCCGTGATTCCCTTGGGATGGATTCGTAATGACAAAGCCTTCCTCGGGAAAATAAAGATAGTCGATTTTGACGCCGTCCAGAAAAGGTTGTACAGCCTCCAAAATGACGTCGATCTCTTTATCGGTCGATACGACGACGTCGCTTTCCTTAGGCGTGTCCAGGTCCAGTCCATAGTGGGCATGATCGCCATGCGCATGGGTAACCAGCACGCGAAGTTTCTTGTCCTTGTTCTCTTCCTTGTCAAGCTCTCGCTTTATCACTTTGGCCGCATTGCGGGTAATTTTACATTTCACGTATATTCATCTCCTCAAGGATGTTTCATTCAATATGTTATTGTAGACCCCTGCCGACTTTTTCGCAAGGGTTCTGTCCGTATTGCCGCTGCCCGAAGGCCACTTACCTTGCGCGCTTGACCGTGCCCTGATTCTCACCGAGCAAACCCGGATATTTCCGTTCGACGCGGGATACGAACCAGTTCATCAGCAGCATCGTGACCCCGATATCGTCGATCGGCAGGAAAGGCATGAAATCCGGCAGCACCCAGTACAGCGCAACCGGAACCAGGAATAACAGCTTGTCCCCTAAAGCAATCCGGGAAGAGGCCAAGTACCCGAATATCCGCTGGAATACGTGCGACCAGCGCCGAAGCGACCATAATCTTCTCCACTTCATGGTGCATACCTCCATTTCAATTGCATGAATATATATTACCCAATTCCTGAATCTCTAAGAAATCCCGGCCATTCCTATGCGGCCCGCAATCAATCAGAGGGCGAAAAGAGGCCACTGCCTTGATCCATGACAAGCAGCGGCCGATTCTTCTAGCTTTGTATACGTTTAGGAATGCTTCTCGTTTCATTAACAGGTTATTCCAAAGACATGAACGCCGACAGGATCGATCCCACCTCGACGCACAGGTCCTCGAAATCCTCAAGCGGCAGCGGATTAATCCCATAACCGATCTCTACCGTAAAGCCCGGTCTCCTGAAATGCTGGATGAACCAATCCTTGTAGCCCGCATCGCTCCCTTGAAGCTTCACCGGCCTGTAACCGCCCGCCTGACCCATTATTCTGGCCATGTTCTCGCTTTCCGGAGGTTCGTAGTCCCTGTAATTCCAATAAATTTCCCTGCCTTGGCTGTGAAGGGAAACGGCTCGTTCCGGAGAGATCGACAGGGTATGCTGATAGACGGCGTCGGCTTCCGGCTCGCTCAGCGGCTTAGCCCCCGCATAATCCTGCGGAGAAGGACGCGTTTTGCCCCTGCGTGCAACCTCCTCGTTCCAATGGGCCGGGAATTGGTCCCCCAAATCCACGCCGTTGATATTCGCCTTCCATCGGCGAAAGTCCTCGCGACCGCCATTCCATTCCAGCAGACGTTCATAATATGGTTGAGAAGGTGTGATTCCTTCTTGTACGAGCTCTACCCCGTCCGGGTTTGCCATCGGGACAACCCACAGCGTATAGTCCCGGTACCAGGCCGTCGGCTCCTGATGATAAACCGTTGAATCTTGGACCAACGCTCTGCCGTACTCCTCCATGAATCGCATCAGACAAGGAGTGGTGATCCATTCATTGGCATGCAGCGCCGCATTCATGTGAAGATTCTTCGGGCCTTTGCCGATTTTGGCCGCATATATGGGTTTGCCAAGCACGCTCCGTCCGATGACACTCCACTCGATGGCAGGGTAAAGCAGCTGCATCTCTTGGATATCGCGCTCCAGATCCCCCGGCCCATATTCGCCGGATAACCGTATCAAATGCTTATGTGTTGGGCCCGGCAGAACGATCGTTTTTCCCAGGGGCAGCTGATTAGCCGATAAACCGGGATTCAATTCTTCCAAGGCTTCCTTGCGAAACCGGAACGCACTGGCAATACGATCAAACGTATCATGCTCCTGAATGACATACCGCCGTCGCAGCGATGCAGGAAGATAGAGCATTTGTCCCTGCCGGAGATACGGCTGCTGGGCGGCCCATGGATTTGCCGTAATCAGCTGTTCATACGCCAGACCATATCTGGCAGCCACGCGTCTTAGTGTATCGCCTTTCTGTACGACATATTGCTGCATAATGGATTCCTTTCCGCGGCTAAGCCGCTTCAATTAGCGTCCAATCCATGTATATGAGCAGCCGCTTGTCCGACATGAATGATGCAGCCAGGAAGGCGATCGTGAAACCAAAGAAAGGCAGGAAAGGGCCTCATCCCTTGTCCTGCCTGCCTCGCATTCTCGTATTCGTAATCATTCTAACAAGCTTGAAAGTATGAAACGTGAATTATAGCTTCGTAATCTGCCATACCACTGGCGTCCGCTTGATATGCTCACCAAGCCATTCGGTTGCAATGCTCTGAAAAATCTCCGGATCTCCTGTACAGAAAAATTGATGCACCGGGCCTTCCATGCTGCTCGCGAGTTGGCCCTTATCGTACAGAATCGTGCTGACTTCTCGTGCCGTCTCATCGGCGGAGCTGATCAGCTTCACATTGGGCCCCATGACGGTTTGAATCGTATTCATGAGGAACGGATAGTGGGTACAACCCAGGATCAGGCAATCAATGGAGGTATCCTTGATGCCTCGCAGCGATCGCTCTACAACCTGCAGGGAATCCTTGGACCGGAACAATCCGTGTTCGACGAGCGGTACCAGTTCAGGACAGGCTTGACTCTCTACCCCGATATATGGCGACAGCTGTTTCAGAGCCGCTGTATACGCTCCGCTGCCAATGGTTCCGACCGTACCGATCACGCCGACGTGTCCGGTCTTCGTTGCGCTTATGGCGGCTCGTGCCCCTGGATGAATGACACCGATGACCGGCACGGGCACTTTGGACGAAATATAATCAAGCGCCGCCGCCGTTGCCGTATTACAGGCGATAACGATCATTTTGGGATCATATTGAATTAAATAATCTACAATTTGCTCCGTAAATAAACGGACTTCTTCCGGTGTACGGGGTCCGTAGGGTGCGCGGGCTGTATCTCCGAAATAAATAATCTTCTCTCTCGGGAGCTGCCTCATCACTTCTTTGGCGACAGTCAGCCCGCCCACACCCGAGTCTAGTATTGCGATTGCTTGCTGCACGAACCCACCGCTTCCTTCTTGTCAAATTCATGGTTTACAGTGATACCATATGTCATTTCGGATCGAAATGTACCTTAAATCTTACCCCAATTCCCCCCTATCTTCAACAAGGGCGCCGTTGTGAAAAACCATGGATACGATGTTCAAGCAATTGTAGGACTCTTGCTCCAGATGCGGAGCTTAGGTAGTTTATACTATAGTAAGCGCGCTTATAGAAAAGGAGAATCTCACGTGAACGACAGCATACATCTCACCGGCCTTTTTCAGGCTGCGGAGCAGTTTATCGGGCTCTGTTATGCAGAGTTAAACCGGACCGGGGAAGAAGTGCAATCCCGGATCAGCGACATCCGCTCACAGATCGAGCGGACAGGTACATACGAACATACGATAGAGGAACTGACGCACGGGGCCAAAATGGCCTGGCGAAACAGCAACCGCTGTATCGGGAGACTGTTTTGGGATCGCCTGAAGGTCATTGATGCCAGACACTTAACGGAGACCTCCGACGTCTTTTCGGCGCTTCTCCACCATATCGAGAGTGCCACTAATGGCGGGAAGATCATACCTATGATTACCATTTTCAGAGCTGCGCGTCCCGGGGAAGCTCCCCTTATGATCAAAAACCATCAATTGATTCGGTATGCGGGTTACGAAACGCCGGACGGCACGATTGGCGACCCGGCTTCGATCGCCTTCACGAAGGAATGCATGGAGATGGGTTGGCAGGGTGACTTGACCGCCCATGATGTGCTGCCGCTGGTGGTGCAGCAGGGGAATGAGCCGCCTGAGTGGCTGCCGATACCGAAATCCTCCGTGCTGGAGGTCTGCCTGGAGCACCCTGATCTTCCGGAGCTTAAAGAGGAAGGGTTAAAATGGTACGGGGTGCCTCTCATCTCGGACATGCTGCTTGAGATCGGGGGTATTACGTATACGGCCGCTCCGTTCAACGGATGGTATATGGGAACCGAAATCGGTGCCCGCAATCTCGCAGACGAGGCCCGTTACAACAAGCTTCCGCTCATCGCCAAGCTGATGGGACTGGAGACTTCAAGCGAAGCCACCCTGTGGAGGGATCGTGCACTGGTCGAACTCAATGTGGCCGTGCTTTATTCCTACAAAAAGGCGGGCGTCAGCATCGTGGACCATCACTCGGCTGCAGCCCAGTTCGGTCTGTTCGAACGGCGTGAAGCGCAGGCCGGGCGCGAGCTTACCGGAGACTGGAGCTGGCTGATTCCTCCGGTTTCGCCGGCCACCACGCATATTTTCCATGCATCCTATCATAATGACATGCGTTCGCCGAATTTCCATTATAGGAACAAGGGATAATAATCCCCCCTGAGCATGCTAAACACTAAACGCAGCAAAGCCGGAGCGTTTTCGCCGCCCCGGCTTTTCATGTATTTTGGCGTGATCCTTATTCCCGCAATCGATGTGCTGAAGGCCGATGATCCCTGGTTTTAATCGTTGAACTTCTCTTCCGAAACAGGGGGCACATCCGCCTCTTCTTCAAAATCCTCATCAAACGAGGACACCTGTACGGTTTCCTCTTCTGCCAGCCAGCTCTCCTGCCGGTTCCGCCAGGACTGAATGTCGGAGATGACATTCTCGGCACGATCCGTCATGATGCCGATCAGATTAACGCCCTGCTCGCCTACCTTCTCCGCTGCCTCCTGCACCTTGGCACCGATTCCGCGTGCGCCGTCTGCAATGTCATCCCGAAGCTCTTTGCCGGATTTCGGAGCCAGAAGAAGTGCGGTAACAGAACCTGCAACACTGCCGATCAATACTCCCCAGAGGAGTCCTTTGCTTTTTTCCTTCATATCCCATCTCTCCTTCTATTTGGCTTGCCCTTCGCCGGACTTGGAGGCATATTTGTTCCAGGAATGCCAGAGCGTCATACCGGCATCCACCCAACGGAACATCTCCCCGATCTGCCGTTCATTATCGAGGCGAGCACGTTCCAGATGCTCAATGGCCGTTATGGAAGCTTTTTTCCCAACAGCATGAACCGCATCGGCCGTCTTGGCTACGGCTGTTGCTGCACTGGACATGGAAGCGGCAAAAGCTTCGCCGGCTGCCAGCTGACGCTGTATCATCTCCAAAGAGACGGAAGCCTGCTCAAGCACTTGCGAAGCCTCCTGTGTCAATTGGGCGCTGTCTTCTTCAAGCCGGCCCAGCATGGCCTCAGCCCGCCGCATCAATTTTCTAATCGACAGCATCATGACCACCGCGGCAACCGCGATCAGTACGATGCCGGCGGCAGCGGCCAGCGCACTCCATTCTGTCATCGGGAACTCCTCCTTTCGTCCGACCGGGCGGATGCCTAGTCGCTTAATGCATTATAAGCAGGATGGGCTTGTCTTGACACAACATCGGCGATCTTTTTATTGCGGCCAGAGAACAACGAATATCCCCGCCCGCACAAGGAACATGCCGGCAAGGGTACGAATTCAACAAAAAACAGACCGTTCAGGGGATTTCCCTGAACGGTCTGTACTTCCATGAGTCATATGGATGAGCGAGCCGATGCCGTCATGGGAGAAACCATTCAAGCTAAACAGCCATCAGTACAGCTCGTTCTTTAAATATTCGCGAACGTTTCCCGCAAACTGCTCCAGCACGTCGGGCAGCACGGGCGTTAAAGAATGCAGCGCTTGCCGGTCCCAATCATAGTAGTCCTGTACGAGCGGCTTACGTAAACGAACCAGCTCCATCAGCACCTTATGAACCTCTTGCGGAAACACCTTTTCCTCATGATTGATATCCATGATATCTTCGTAACTGCTGGCATCCCGCATAATAAATCCGTCGATCAGGTAGCTGCCGACATCCGTGACGACCTCGATCGCCAGATGAAGCGCACGCTCCTGAACCAGGCCCAGCACCAGGCCTCCGTCCCACGATTGCGCCGCGGCCCGCAAACCTTCCGCAATGTCCGGAATTGCGTTCAGCCGCCGTTCAATTTGCTCTTGATTCACATAATACACCGCAAATCTCCTCCAGCCTGTTGTTGTAAGTCTATCTACAGCCTACACTTCAAAATCAACGCTTAGCGTATGATCTTTCACCGTATTGATGTATTGGATCACTTCCTGGTGCACAGGGTGAACGGCATAAGCCTGCAAATCTTCAAGATTGTCCACTTCAACGATCAAAGCCAAATCATAAGAGCGTTCGGAGCGGATCACATCGGCACCCGCTTCAAGGGATCTCAGCAACGGAATTTTACCGTCCATGTCGCGCAGCACCTGCACGGTTTTCTCAATATTCTCTGCGGTTGGATCCTTCAATTTGAAAAAAACAATATGTTTAATCATCGTCCGTTCCTCCATCTCTAGCATATATGTAAATCTCTCGTATCTATCATACCCCGTTCGTCCGGAAAAAGAAATCGCTCCCACGAACCTGAGGAGCATACAAGGCTCGCCGGATATAACCAAACAGGAGGACCGACTGGACGGCGCCAGAACGTGCTCCTGCATGAACATCCTATAAAATGGCCAGCCATTAGGATTTATGCGCTAAATATGATTCAGCATGTTCCGAGCAATCCAGACCCCGGCGGCTCCTGCCTGAGCAAGTCCTCTGGTAATTCCGGCGCCATCCCCGCCGCAATACAGCCCCTTGATCTCCGTCTCGAAGGATTCCGACAGCTTCGGCCTTGCGGAGTAGAACTTGGCCTCCACGCCGTAGAACAACGTGTGCTCCGACGCGATCCCCGGCGTGACTTGATCAAGCGCTTCAACCATCTCGATCAGACTCTTCATCGTATTGTAGGGCAGCACCAAGCCAAGATCGCCTGGAACGGCTTCCTTCAACGTCGGCTCAAGAAACCCTTCGCGGATTCTGCCCTCGGTGGATCTCCGGCCGCGAAGCACGTCGCCGTATTTCTGGACGATGACTCCGCCGCTGGACAGATCATTCGCCCGCCTGCATATTTCGCGCGCGTATTCGTTAGGCTTATCAAATGGCTCCGTAAACTTATGGGATACCAGCAGCGCAAAGTTCGTATTGGCCGAGCCCAATGCCGGATCCTTGTAGGAATGGCCGTTGGCTGCCATGACCCCGCTGTGGTTTTCCACCACGACATGGCCGGAAGGATTGCTGCAGAATGTCCGCACGCGGGTCCCGACCGAAGTGTTGAAGATGAATTTGCCTTCATACAAATGCTCGTTGATTTCGCGCATGACCACATCCGAGGTTTCGACGCGCACGCCGACATCCACTTGGTTATTATGCATTTTCAATCTGCGTTTTTTAAGAATGCCGGTCAACCAGGCAGACCCGTCGCGGCCAGGGGCAACCATCACCAGATTCGCCTCATGGACCTCTCCGCCCTTCATCGCGATGCCGGTAATGCGGTGGGTGCCGTCCTCCTTGACGGTGACGATGTCCTCGACCTCCGCCCGGAATGCCATATCAATCCTTGTCTTTAAATATTCATAAATCGACTTCAGGATTTCCAAATTCTGCTCGGTTCCAAGATGTCTGACCTGTGCGCGAAGCAGCTTAAGGCCTGCTGCGTATCCTCGCTGTTCAATATCGCGGATCGCATGGGTCGTCGGATCTGTAATGGCTGGCGTCGCCCCATGCTCCAGGTTGATGGCATCCACATATTGAATGAGCTCCATGACTTTGGATCCGGGCAAATAATCGGTCATCCAGCCGCCAAACTCTGTGGTGATGTTGAACTTGCCGTCACTGTATGCCCCGGCTCCACCAAATCCGGCCGTAATCGAGCAGGCCGGCAGGCAGCCGGCGAATTCCTTCCGGCCTACCGCCGGAGGACACAGCTTAATCTTCTCCTCCAGAATCGGACAGCTTCTCCGGTAAATATCATGTCCCTTGTCAACCAGCAGCACCCTGCTGCCCGGTGATTTCAATGTCAGCTCATAACATGCAAAAATTCCTGCAGGACCGGCACCAACAACGATAACATCATATTTGCTCATCATATCCCCCTGTGTGTTTGACTGTCGTTTACGCACACCGATTCCAGGCATAAAAAAATCCTGCTCCGAATAGGTATGCTTGCGCACCCTATTCGTAGTCAGGAATTTAAGGTCCCTTGTAGAAACCCCTGAACCTTATTTTCAGGGATATACGAATAAGCCTATTTTTCTCTTCAACAACCATAGTTAATATAAAACGAAATTACGAATGAGTCAACACAAATATTTATAATTGTTCGCCTTTTACTCTATATTTAATTTTTCCAAAGAGAAAATTCGTTAATTTTTATAAAAATACGAACAATGATCCAACAAGACCAAATACACATTGTAGGTCTATCGAACCACATCTCCGGCTCCATAAATCATGTAACAACGAAATGGAAACAAATGTTTAATGATTGGCTATTGAAAAGCTGGTGTCGAATATTGTAGTATTGTGTTAAAAAAATCGGAGGAATTATGCCTACACAACTGCAGCAAGAAAAACACTCCATTGAGGCGTGGTCCCTGATCAATCGTAAATATTTGGGGAAAGGCGTGCGAGTCAAGCGCTTTCGTCGGCCGACCCGCTGCCAAATTCGTAACCGCGTCCTGTTAGCCGTACTTATGGCCAACGATATCAAATTGTCGCAATTGGCCGAGGAACTGGGAGTATCCTCCCGTAGCGTCAGCGCCTGGGTATATGAGGGACGCGTTCCCGGAAAAAACAACCTGGAGAAAACCTGCGACTACTTGGGTTACCCCCGCCACATTCTCTTCAGAGAAGAATTGCTGGACAAGTCGCCCTTGATCTGTCAGCCAGCGCCTTCCCGATTCATGAAACGCACCCTGACACGCTCTCCGGTCAGCAATCGGATTCTGACAGGCCTGTGCATGGTTCATGATTTGTCGGTGAGCGATGTCAGCCGCTGGATCGGTGTGCATCCCGGCACGTTCCGCAAATGGCTGCACCAAGGCACCGTACCTTCAGCAGCATTCCAGGAGAAAGCGGAACAGTTCTTCCGAATCCCTAAGTCTGTGTTATTCGCAGATTGCGCACTGAAGCAAGAGTCCCGATAAAACTAGCCGTTAAACCAATAACCATACTTATGATCTGACACAAATGCTCTGCTTGCCGGACTCCATTCGGCCAAGCCGGGCTTATTTTGTGTCAAGGCATAGTTTGAGGTTTTCAGGGAATACAAGTAACAACGGGCATACGAAAGCATCCAGGAATGAGGTGACTGACGAATGAAGCTGCGTCAGAAGGAAATCGGCGCTTCACTGGGATTGTTGGCTGGAACGACCATGGGAAGCGGCATCGGATTCCTGCTCGGATGGCACTCCTACAATCTGATGGTCCTGGTTTCCCTCTTCGGTTTTTTTGGAATTGCAGCCGGTCTTTGGGCAGGCTCCCGAAGAATATTCAAAGAGCTCCCTTAAGAACCATGCGAGGCTCGTCGTTCTGCCTGATTCTTGATGAACATTTAGGCATAAGCTCAAAAAAGCAGGCCGGTAATTTTCCGGTCTGCTTTGTTATGATTAGTTATGGGTCTTCGTCTCGTTTATAACGTATAATTTCCCAGGCTTAACGCCATCGTTTTTGAAATGTTGAACGACTCCGTCAGTGGCGGCTCTTTGGTCATTGCCTCGGGTGGTCGTATCCGGCATATCCTGAATGCTCCAGGTCTTGCCTCCGTCCTCGGTTTTGGCTTGACCGCTGAATCCCGTTTCAGGCGAGATGAAATGGAGAAAGCCGGCATTCGGCGTGCTTCCTATCCGGTTCCATGTTTCTCCGCCATCCGTCGTACGATACAGATCGTTATTCTCCATCACGGTCCAGGCCTGCTTTCCATTCAGCGCAAAGATTTGGCGTACTGTGCCCTTCGGCTGAGCTTGAACCTCCCATTCCGTGCCTCCGTCATCACTAAAAGCAATCCAGCCTTCTCCCCCGATCCAGCCGGAGTTATGATTAACGAGCCGGACTGCCGTCACATCCGATAAATCCACATCGGGTTCGGCCGCTGGATCTTCTTGCGTGTCTGCTGCGGAACCGTTTCCTGCGCTGCCATCCGTATGGCCCGAGGGCTCATCCGTGCCGGAAGGCCGCGTTGTCTCAGGAATATCTCCCTTGGGGGAATTCACCAATGCCTCAGTCGGCAAAGGCCCGGCCCCATTCCCTTTATCCGATGACTGGCATCCGACAGCTACGCTGACTGCGATCAACATCATCAGCATAATGCCCATCCTGTTTCGAGGTTTTATCATGCGATCACACCCCTTTATGTTCTAAGTAACCAACCGTAACGGCTGTTTACGCTAGTCGTCCCATTCCATCAGCCTCATACGGAACGGTCCCTCCTATTCAGTATAACGCGATTTCCACATGAAGAGGAACGAAAAAAAGCTGTTCTTCAAGTCGAATTCCACTTGAAAAACAGCTTTGCTCATAGATGCGGTCGAGAGGACTCGAACCTCCACGGGGGTAAGCCCACACGGACCTGAACCGTGCGCGTCTGCCAATTCCGCCACGACCGCATATTATGTAAGTCGTGATCGTTGATCACCGTAATTAAGAGTATATTACGCCCCAAGTTAAAAAGCAAGCATTTTTTCAAAAAAAATGTCGAAACCATCATTTCATCATGGTTTCGACTAATCAGGCCAGTCTCAGATCGTCCATTGATCATGTATGATGCCGGACAATACCCAACGATCCTCATACCGCTCAAACACTAGCCGCAGGCTTTCCCAGTCCATGCCCGCATAATCAGGATCAACTCCATCATAATAATACTCAACGATGCCGGCCTCTCTATACTGGCTGCTGGCATTGTTCGCCGTATTTCCTTCGCTCTTCGATTGGTTGTATCCGATCCATGGCGCCTTCGCAAAGTCCAGCGAATAAATGAATTTCTTGTAATAGTCATCAAAAGTCATCGAAATCGATTCTCCGCTGCCGTCAAACTCACCCCATCGGTAAACGGCGTCGTTGTTCAATCCCTGCCGCAGCTGCTGCTTGCTGAGCGTTACGTCCTTCTGCCGGTCGACGTGAGCATACGGTGAGAAGGTGATTCCGTCTGGATGAGCGAGTTCGGCCAGCTTCTCAAAATCCTTGTTTTTTAACAATTCGATCGCTTCAGCACTGATTTTGGACAGCGCGGCTTCTGCCTCTTTCGGCGTGAGTTGCGGATAAATCATAGCTTCTTTAGCCTTGTTATCCCAGGACACCTTGCCTCCAAGCCCTTCAGCCGAGAAACGGAGCGGGATGTAAACTCGTCCCTCCTTGAGAAGTGGCGGAGCATCCAGGGTCACGTCCTTGCCGTCCTTCACGGCACGGGTATGCCCAACGGTATAACTCGTCGTATGTTCGCCATTGCTTACGATCGCCGTCCGATCGGCTTGATTCCAACGCACGTCGGCACCCATAGCTTCCGAAATGCCGCGGAATGGCACCATCACCCTCCCTTGATGAATAAAAGCAGGCGAATCCAACAGCAATTTGCCGCCATTGACCCTAATTTCAATGGGTTTGTCTGAAGATGTGCCCGAAGCCCAAACTTCTTCTCCTCCAAACAGGAAACCGGCGATCCCTATCGCTGCCATCATACCGGCCAGCAGCTTTTTCACTCCTTGACGTTTCTTCATCACAAACTCTCCCCTCCTTCAGCTCAGTTCACTTCCCATTTCCATTATAAAACATCTATAACAGAGGCTAGCCCCATTTATATTAATTCAACATACCTTTTATACAGCCAAGGATCAGGAAAGAGGAATTGGGACGCTGAGGAAGAACTTGTCTAAGCATGAGATTACATTTCTGCCGGGGGGATTTGATTTGAAACGATATCTGCTGCCATTGTTCATCCTGATCATGAGTCTGCTTTACATTTTCTTCATTCCTTCCGAGCCCATGCTCGTCAAACTGCTGTTCAAGCTCATCCCCATGTGGCTCATCATCCTGTTTGCATATCGGCAATTCCCGCCCCGTGCCACGAAGGTTCACTATCTTCTGTTATCGGGACTGTTCTTCTGCATGATCGGTGACGGTACGCTGATCTGGTTTGTCGTCGGCCTTACCTTTTTTCTGATCGGTCACCTGTTCTATACGGTCGGCTTCCTGGGACAATGGCGATATTCGCTTCCCCGCCTCCTCAGCATCGTTCCGATTGCGGCCTATTCGGTCTGGATGGGCTTTCAATTGGTGACCTCTCTCAACTCACATGGGGAGCAGGCTTTGATATTTCCCGTCATCGCTTATATTGCGGTCATCTCGACCATGCTCTGGACCTCCGTCATGACCGGAAACCGGTTAGCCTTGCTTGGAAGTCTGCTCTTTGTCATCTCGGACTCGATCCTGTCCTGGAACATGTTTGTTTCCGATATCCTTTATTCGAACGTATGGATCATGACCACGTATTATGCAGCCCAGTTTCTGATAGCCAGAAGCATCTCGGCTTTTAACTGGACGAAAGCGCGGAACAGGGGCGACTCGTCACTCAATGCTTCCTCCATCCATTAGAAAACCAAAAAAGCCGAGTCCGGGTTCCCCCGGGCTCAGCCTTTACAGGACATTTCACCGCTCCATGTTCCATGATTTGTCGGTCCAAAACTCCCCCATCAAGCAACGAAGCAACGCCGAGTCCTTAATCACGCCAGTTCATGCGAACCTGCTTAATCCCCTCTACCTGCCACAACTGCTCGAACAATCCGTTAATTCCCTTGCTGTTGAAAGAATATACCCGGAATTCCATCGTTACCTTGGTCGAATCGTCTTCCGTCGTGTCATTGTTCACGATCATGCCTTCCACCGTCATATTGGCCTTTTGCAGCAACTCCGTAATCGTGCTTACATGTACCGGACGGTCACCCGCCTCGATGATAATCTTTAAGCTGCCGGACTTTTTGATAAAGAGAAACCTCGATTCCAATTTATTCAGCACCAGCGTGCTGACCAGAACGATCGCTGTCGTGATGATTGCAGGCCAGTAAAAACCGGAGCCCACGCTTAAACCGATAGCCGCTGCCACCCATAACGTGGCGGCCGTGGTCAGACCTGAAATGATATGATTGGAACGCCGCAATATGGCTCCGGCACCAAGAAAACCGATACCGCTTACAACTTGTGCTGCCAGCCGGGCAGGATCAAACCTCGCATTGGGATGATTGATTAGTGCAGAGTCAAACCCGTAGATGGAAGTCAGCATAATCAGCGTCGATCCGACGGCCACCAAGAGATGGGTTTTTAACCCGGCCTGCTTATTCCGGCGTTCCCGCTCCCAACCGATCAAACCGCCGAGCAATGCAGCGAACAGCAGCCGCATCAGCATGGTCTCCGTATTCAGTTGAAACACATCCATTCCTAATCTCCACCCATCTTCATCTTGTAAGGCGGCTCTTCGTTATGCCATATGTTCATCCTGCCAGCGCCATAACTCTTTGCTGGAGGTGGATATGCCGATTACACCACTCTTTAGAGCCGTATCAAAATCCTCCAAATCGATCATGAGCCCCCCTGCGATGACAGGCACGTCCACCTCTGCGCGAATACGTTCCATAATCCGCTGGCACACCATGCCCGGGAGCACTTCAATGGCATCGGGATTGGAGGCCTTAATCATCTTGATCCCGTTGTCCAGGGAGACGGAGTCAAATACGAACAGACGCTGAACCGTTAACAAGCCCAGCTTCTTTGCTTCCACAATCGCCGTGTTTTTTGTCGTGACAATCCCGTCGATGCCAACCTTCTCAGCCAAGTACTTAACTCCCGTCTTATCTTTGCCGATCCCTTCAATCAGATCAAAATGCACAAACGAAAGCTTGCCTGCCTCGCGAATCTCCTCGACGATCGATTCAATGATAAAAATATCGGTTTTGAGAATAAATACGATGTTCGATTCGGTCGCTAACACGGCAGGAAGTTCATCCGCATTCATTAATGAAGTAATAATGGGTTTACGCTTCAAGCAATACGAAATTCGTTGTGCACCTTCAACACTGGTTTTCATGTCTTCACCTCGTTGCCGCCGCAACCTCTCCAATTCTCCCGTTGCCCCGGCATATTTTTGTAGATACTCGTCATTGTGCTTCGTTTGCCTGCTGCAAGGCAGTACCGCTGAGATAAATATCGTGAACCGAATTCAGCACATAGGTGGGCTTCACGCTGCTGTCCATCAGATCCTCCTGGGTCGACACCCCGGTCAGCACCAAAGCGGTGCTCATTCCCGCCTGATTGCCCATCTTGATATCCGTCTCCAGCCGATCCCCCGACATCAGGCAATCTTCGGCCTTCACTCCCAAAATATCAAGAGCCGTCAATGCCGTCAAGACGGAGGGTTTGCCCATGACCGTCGTAATGGTAATGCCGGCAGTGCCTTCGATGGCACCAATCATGCCGCCGCAATCCGGAACATCACCGCCAGGCATCGGACATGTTCGATCCGGGTGGGTAGCAATAACCTCAGCGCCCCCCTTGATCGCCTGATATGCAAAATCCAGATGACGGTAGTGAAAATCCCGATCCCACGATACGACCACGACGTCGGTTTCCTCCGGGGATGAGGCGAATCGTATCCCATTGTCCAGCAGCTCATCCTTCAATATATCCTCGCCAATGACATATACTTTTGCATCCGGATGATGCTTCTGAAGATAATGAATCGTAACAAGCGCGGGATTCAGAATATGATTCAATTCAACCTGAATGCCAAGCTTCGCTAATTTCTTCAAATAATTCTCCCTAGAGTCTATCGTTTTGTTGGTCAAAAACAACAGCCTCTTATCCAGTCCCTGCAAGTAATGAATAGTCTCCACGGCACCGTCGATGGCCTCGGCCCCAAGATAAATCGTACCGTCCAAATCAAAAATATACCCTGCAAAATGATCCATACTTCGTTCTCCTCTGCATGTTCAATCTGTAAATTCGCCTTCAAACGTCATGGGACAGGTCTGGTCAAATATCTCTGTTATATCTCCAGCCCCTGTACGTAAGGTATACATATGACAGCGCCATGTCCTTTAGTCCCTGGACCGGCGGTTCCTTGCGGATACAAAAAAATGAGAAGCGCTTTGCATGGAAGAAACCTTCATTCATGACAAATGAAAGATTCTCGTTATGCAAAGGGCTTCTCATCATCTCTGCCCGCTCTATAACTTTATAAGGTTATACTACATCCACATTTTACATTTGACAAGATCATCATGATGATAAACCTTATCGGTTCATCGCCGACACGGCCGATGGATGCCCGGTTTCTTCTTCGGAGACCGCATCATTGACGTGTTCCCGATCCGTCGGAGCTGCAGCCAGCTCTGTTCTGTTGCCTTCCGCCACTCCCCATGCCGCCTGCAATTGGTCCTGCAGCAGTTCCCATTGCCTGTCGACTTCCTCAGAATCCCACTCTAAGTATTCTCCCATCAAGCTCATGACGGAAGCAATGACTCGCTCGGCTTTGGGCCGGTCGAATAACATCCAGCCTGTTCTTCTTAACAGAAAATCCACGGCACTCATCGTCATTTCGCATTCGATGGAATACTCGATTTCGGCACGCAGCAGTCTAAATCCGACAGCTTCTGTTTTGTCGGAAGCAGCCCTGATCCGTTTCAACAGTTCAAGGGTATCGGTACCATACCTGGTCATCAGGCTCCTCACGTCATCGTGCCTGATGCCGAGGGATTCGCCCTGTTTAATAAGCTTCTCCTGAGCTTCCGCATAGGTGAGTCCGTTCAGGTCTCCTCCGCCTATCGGAACCCGATCCGTCGTACAGGGAGGATAGATGGTGCCATCGGCGTCCTGCAGCTGTCTGGCTGCAAGGTTGACGACCTTTTCGGCCATTCTCCGGAATCCGGTCAGCTTTCCGCCCGCAATCGTGATCAACCCGGAATCGGATATAAACAACTCATCTTTTCGCGATATTTCTGAAGGACCTTTTCCTTCCTCGCGAACGAGCGGCCGCAGCCCCGCCCATCCGGATTCGATATCGCTTGGCTTCAGCCCTGCTTCCGGAAACGCATGATTGACCGCATCGATGAGATAGCGCCGGTCTTCCTCGGTAATGCCGGGCGTCTCAATCGCCCCTTTATAGACGGTATCAGTCGTTCCGATATACGTCTTGCCCTCCCGCGGAATGGCAAACATCATTCGGCCGCCCGGCACATCAAAATAAGCGGCCTGTCGTACGGGAAGCTTGGCATGATCCACCACCAGGTGAACGCCCTTTGTTAAGAGCAGCTGCTTGCCCTTGAGCGAATTATCCTTCAGCCTGACCTGATCCACCCATGGACCAGCGGCGTTTATGATTTTTTTGGCGTATATCGCATAGGTCTCCCCGCTCAATTGGTCTTCCACCTGTGCTCCCGCTACTTTTCCTCCTCGATATATAAATTCCTGCACCTTGGCATAATTCGCGATGTGCGCTCCCTTAGCCCTTGCAGACTTTACCACTTCGACCGTCAAACGCGCATCATCGGTGCGGTATTCGTAATAATAACCGGAACCTTTCAATCCCTCCTTCCGAAAGAGCGGTTCAAGAGCCAGGGTGCTCTCCCTCCGAAACATCTTTCGCCGTTCGCTGCGTTTGACACCCGCCAGCCAGTCATACAGATACAACCCGACGGAACTGGCAAAATAACCATAGGTGCCTTTTTTATAAATAGGGAGCAGCATGGGGATCGGCTCCACCAGGTGCGGAGCGCTTCGGTGAAGCAGTGCCCGTTCAGAGCCCACCTCCCGTACCAGGCCGATTTCCCCTTGCTTCAAATACCGGAGTCCCCCGTGGATCAGCTTCGTTGATCTGCCGCTCGTTCCCGAAGCAAAATCATTCATCTCCACCAAGCCGACGCTCATCCCTCTGCAGCTGGCGTCCCAAGCAATGCCCGCCCCCGTGATACCGCCGCCAATCACCAGCACATCCAGCTTATTTGCCGACATGTCCTGTAAATAACGGGTCCGCATCTTGGCGGATAAGCTTGTGTCCACCTGACATTCTCCTCTCTCAACATATAATAAGAAAACATCTATCGACGTACCTTCAAAGAAGACAGACCGCATTTAGTGGACGTTTTTCTTGCGATTATCGAATGGGTTCAGCTTCGCTGAAAACTTTTACATTCAATAATCTAAAAAAAGAACCGCTTCTGCTTGGAATGCATACCAAATACGGTATGCATGTAAGCAAAAGGGTTCTCCGTCGTCTCCGCCGCTTTATGCAATCAATATGATTACTCATTATATGTCGCTTTTATATTTATGTCTATATGGAACCTGATAGAACCGCAAAACCCCGGGATCACTTTTTCCGTAAAGCCGATGGAGCCATCCGCTTATATTTCTTGAAGGTCCGGCTGAAATAATAAATATCGTTGAATCCGGTAGCGGCCGCGATTTCCGATACCGTAAGCGGGCTTTCGCGGAGCAGGTAATCCGCCCGGTTGAGCCTGGTTTCATTCACGTACTCCGTTACGGTCCGGCCGCTGATTTCCTTGAACAACCGGCTGAAATGAAAACGGCTGAGGCCGGCCATGCCGGATAACTGCTCCACCGACAGATCCTCCCGGTAATGCTCCTCGATATACTTGAATATCGGTGCAAACCGCTCGACGTTCTTCATCCGCCGGGCGTATTCATCCTGCGTCAAAACCGTTGCGACATAACCTCGAAGCAGGAGCGTAAGCAATCGGTACAGCTCCGATTTGATAGCCAGCTCATAACCGAATTCCTGCCGTTCCAGCTCTTTGATAATGGATAGCATGGGCGCCAGCGCATCATCCCCGCTGATTCGGTTCTCGAAGATCAGCCGGTTCTGGGTGATCGGCGTGATGAATTTCATCTCGGGCGCATCCAGGGAATGGCTCTGCAGCAGCGAGAAATCTGCGATTAACGCATAATAAAACAAATGGTCCGACTGGCTGAGGCCGTAATGCAGTTCATCCCGGTTAATGACGATCATATCGCCTTCCTTGGCGGTAAAGGTGGTCGAGCCGCATTCCAGCGTCGCTTCCCCCGAAACAAAATATAATATTTCAAGATGCTCATGCCAGTGATGATTAAATAATACCTGTCCCCGTCCATCAAACTCGCAACGATGAGCCTTGATCGGAAACTGAGGATCCGGCATCGTCATCGGTTCTCGCAGTGTTTTGTCCAATGCTCTGATCTCCTTCCAGTAAGACAGCACAATTGTACAAACAAACAGCACGGTTTATCATGGTGTCTTCCTCTAAAAGCATTATAATACGAAAGTGTAATGCAGTAAATTCAGAGGAGTGAACACATGAAATCTATTAATGTTGGCGTCATTGGCACTGGATCAATCTCTGCTATGCATTTGCAATCCTATCAAAAACATGCGAACGCGAATTTGCTCGCCGTGTGCGATTTAAACGAAGAAAGAGCACAGCGCGCAGCTGAAAAATACGGCGCTACCAAAGTCTACACGGACTATAAAGAACTTCTGGCCGATCCGGAAATCGATGCGGTAAGCATCTGTACCTGGAACAATACGCATGCCGAAATCAGCATTGCGGCACTGAACGCCGGCAAACACGTTCTGGTTGAGAAACCGCTTTGCCGCACCGTTGAGGAAGCGCTTCAAGTACAGGAGGCCGTGAAATCCTCCGGCAAAATGCTCCAGGTCGGTTTCGTAAGACGCTATGACCCTAACGCTCAAATGCTCCGCGAGTTTGCAGACAAAGGTGAATTCGGGGAGATCTACTTCGCGAAGGCTTCCTCCATTCGCCGCCTTGGCAATCCGGGCGGCTGGTTCTCCGACATCGAACGTTCCGGCGGCGGGCCGCTCATCGATATCGGCGTGCACGTCATCGACCTGTGCTGGTACATGATGGGCCGTCCGAAGCCGGTTGCCGTCAGTGCCAATACATACCGGAAGCTGGGCAATCGTTCTAACGTGCGCAACCTGTCCTTCTATAAAGCAGCTGATTATGATGCTGAGAAGAACACCGTCGAGGATATGGCGAATGCGATGATCCGTTTTGAAAACGGCGCCTCCCTGCTGGTGGACGTAAGCTTCACGCTGCACTCGAAGGAAAATCTGCAATCCGTTAAATTGTATGGAGACAAGGGCGGATTCGAGATCGACCCTGAGGTTTCCATCGTAACCGAGAAGCACGATACCATCATCAACATCCAGCCGCAAACCGACAACAAGGGATTCGACTTCGATGCCGCTTTCCAAAGCGAGGTCAATCACTTCATTTCCTGTATCGAGAACGGCACGACACCGCTCAGCCCGGTTGAAGACGGCGTTGAGATCATGAAGATTCTGTGCGGCATTTATGAATCCGCCGAGAAAGGGGCTGAAGTTCTCCTATGAAACTCGGAGTAAGCTCGTACAGCCTGTACCAGGCCATGAACAGAGGCGAAATGACCATTACCGACGTCATCGACTACGTTGCGGAGATCGGCGGAGAGCATATCGAGATCGTTCCGCTCGGCTTTAACCTCAAGGAAACGCCGGAACTGATCGATACGATCAAATCCCGTGCCGCCTCCAAAGGACTTGAAATCTCCAACTACGCCATCGGCGCCAATTTTGCGGAATTGGATGACGCTGCTTATGAAGCGGAGATTGAACGAGTTAAAGGCGAAGTGGACATTGCGGCTGCGCTTGGCGTCAAGCTGATGCGCCATGACGTAGGCTCTTCCAAGAACTTGTCCATCACGCATTTCCTGGAGGAACTTCCGCGGCTGGCCAATGCATGCCGCATCATTGCCGATTACGCGGCAGAACGCGGCATTACCACCACCGTGGAGAACCATGGTTACTTCATTCAGCATAGCGACCGCGTCAAAGCTCTGGTTCAGACCGTGAACCACCCTAATTTCAAAACAACCCTGGACATCGGGAACTTCCTCTGTGCAGACGAGGTATCCACCGTGGCTGTGGCGAACAACATCGCCCTCGCGTCCATGGTTCACTTCAAGGACTTCTACTATCGTCCGGCTAACCGCGCGCCCGGATCCGGCTGGTTTAACACCTCCAGCGGCAACTGGCTGCGCGGCGCGATTGTCGGCCAAGGCGATATCGATATGCCGGAAGTCGTTCGCATCGTGAAGGAATCCGGTTACGACGGCTATATCTCGATCGAATTCGAAGGGATGGAAGATTGCCGCACGGGTGCTAAATTTGGTTTGGAATATGTCCGTAAAGCCTGGAACGAAGCGTAAAGCAGACGGCTTATGGATCACACAAGGATGATATAAGGGGGATATTAGGATGTCGAAGCCTATCATGCCTAACAAAATTGGCGTTATCGTTGACAGCTTTCGGGTTGGCGTAAGAGAAGGTCTTGTCAAAGCACGGGAGGTCGGGGCGGACGGCGTTCAGATCTATGCCGTTCACGGCGAAATGGATCCGGCCAACCTCTCCGCTTCCGCTCGAAAAGAATTGAAGGATTATATCGATTCCCTGGGACTTGAAATTTCCGCCCTCGTCGGTGATCTTGGCGGACACGGCTTTCAGGATCCTGCCGAAAATGCGGCCAAAATCGAAAAATCCAAGCGGATCATGGAGCTCGGTTTGGAGCTTGGAACCAATATCATTACAACCCATATCGGTATCGTGCCGCAGGATCACAACGGCCGCGTATACGAAACGATGCATAAGGCCTGTGTAGAGCTCAGCACCTTCGCGAACTCGATGAACGCGTTTTTTGCCATCGAGACAGGACCGGAGCCTTCGGCTCACTTGAAATCATTCCTGGACGGCCTGGGTTCCAACGGCGTATCCGTTAACTTTGACCCGGCCAACATGGTCATGGTCACAGGGGACGATCCAGTACAGGGCGTATACAACCTGAAGGATTATATCGTTCATACGCACGCGAAGGACGGAATCAAGCTGGCAGACTACATCGATCCTCGTGACGTATACGGCGAATTCGGATATGAAGCACCCGCGCTTGACCATGACAAAATTGCCGATATGGCGGAATCCGGCGAGAAGTTTCGTGAGGTTCCGCTTGGCGAAGGCGGCGTTAACTGGAATGCTTACCTGCAAGCCCTTAAAGATATCGGCTATACCGGGTATTTGACCATCGAACGCGAAGTGAAGACCAATCCGGAAGCGGACATCAAGCTTGCCGTGGACTTCTTGAAGACGTTCAGAGCATAAACCGACGCAAGCTTTGAGACCGTTCCAAGCAAACCGCAACGTTCGCTTGGAACGGTCTTGATAAACACAAACAACAGGCCGATCAGGAAATTTCCTGATCGGCCTGTTGTTTGTCTCATAATGTGTGTTGGAACTTAAAACTTGTATGCCCTTAAGATACCGCTTGTTTCCCCGTCACGGTCTCCAAAGCCCCGTTCGCTCTCGCGGAACGGATCTCGGCTTCGATAATTTCCAGCGACCCGGCCGCGCTGTCTGGCGTACATACCGTTACCGGCTTTCCTTGCGCAACATGCTCGATAAAATACTGAAGCTCGCGGTAGTAGCCGGAATCTCCGGACAGTTCGGCTGTAAAGCCCGGTGCGTCTTCAGGATACACCTTCAATTCATTATTCTCGAACACCAGGGTAGCCTCCTCGAAATTTACCCGGTATCCCATATAGAAGCCATGTTCGCCGTGCAGCGTCCAATCCGCATGGGCGTTAATCACTTTCCCGTCAGGGTAAGTGTAATGGGTGGATACGATATCGTACGAGCTGCCTTCAATGATCGTTTTGGCGAATGTGGACACCCGCTCCGGTTTGCCCATCAGCCAGTGGATCATGTCCGCGTCATGCACATGCATGTCCGTGATGCAGCCTCCGCTTTTCTCCCCTTCCAGGAACCAGCCCTTAGGCGGCTCCGATCCCCGGAAGAATTCGCCTGCAACGATGCTGCCGTAGCGGCCGTCCTCCACGCATTCTTTCAAATATTCATAAGCCGGCCAGAAACGCAGGCATTGTCCAATCATCAGCGTTTTGCCCGTGCGTTCCGCTGTTTTCACCATGCGCCAGGCTTCTTCCGAGCTGCCCGCAACAGGTTTCTCGCACAGGACATGAATGCCGCGCTCCAGCAGCATGCAGGACATATCCGCATGCAAATACGTTGGCAGGCACACATCCACGATATCCAGCTCTTCATGCTCGAGCATCTTGTCCACATGGTCGTAAAGACGATAGGGCTCCAGGTCGTAGACATCCCGCTCGGTCGCCATATTCCCGTTGGCTTTGCTGTCTTTAAGCTCATCGATGAGGAGATCGCAAATCGCCACCAGCTCGATCTCTGCCCCTTCTTGAGCTAAACGAAGATAATTGTCGAAATGCATGCGGCCCATGAAACCAAAACCCAATATTCCGATCTTAAGCATTCTCATTCCCTCCGTATCCCTTATGATTATGATTGTCCTTGATGCTGCCGCGCGTCCGGCTTGCGCAAAGACGGCGTCCGTCCGAGAATCGCATCCATCGCATTGGACGTGTTAAATATGATCTGCTCCGAATAATGGGTGTAGGCGGGGATCATCTCTGCCGTGACATAGTTGTCGTAGCCGATCAGGCGCAGAGCTTCTACCACTGCGGGATAATTGACGTCTCCTGCCAGCAGGTCGACAAAACCGTGCAATCCGCCTGCCTGCCTGCGGTAATCCTTGAAATGGACTTTCTTGATCCGCTCGCCCAAAATCCGAATCCAGTGCTCCGGATAACCGTTGTGCACGACGTTGCCTACATCAAAATATGAGCCGACATAGTCGGAACCGATCTCGTCAATGAAGGTCCGCAATTCCAACGGGGACAACAGGAATTTGTTCCATACATTCTCGAGCGCGATTGAAACGCCGGCGCTTTCCGCGTAGGGAACCAGCTTGCGAATGGATTCTTGTGCCCGCTCGTAAGCATATTCGTAGTCAATGACTGCGGAACCGGGAACAAAATCGACGCCGACCGCCCCTGGTATCACAAGAATGGCATCCACACCGAATGCAGCCGCGAGCTCCAGCTGCTTTTTGCACACGTCCATGGCCTTCTCACGGATAGCCGGGTCGTCGCTGGTCATCGGATAGTCCCAGTACAAACCTGTCGCCAATCCTGCAATATCGAGGTCTGCGTCCTTCAGCTGTGCCGTTATGTTCTGCACTTCCTTATCGCCTGCCTGGAGGCCGAGCTCCCCCGTTTGGTTCAGCGATAATTCGATTCCGTCAAAGCCCGCTTCTTTTGCCAATCGGATACAGTCGGAGATGGAAGCCTCTCCCGGGAACGACCAGATATTAATCCCTTTTTTCATCGCAAATCCCTCCTAAAATTCATAGGTTGATGATGTTACAAATGTTTTCTGAAACGCATCATTTGACTTTTTCCGTCAAGTTGTAAATAAACCAATTGGATGTAATAATACTTATATAATAAATAAACATTCCAAGAAATGATTTAGAAAGAAAAGCGATTATTTGGACAATTCCGTTCTATTCTCTTACTAACATTTGGGAGTGAATCTACGATGGCCGATATGGACCCCGATTATCCGGTAAAACGCGAAGCGCCTTTCCGCGAATGGTCGCCCAGCATTCATTATGCACAGTTTCAACGCATGGCGACGGGAGCTCTCCCGCAGCGCAGGTTATATGATTTCGAGCTGCTCTATGTATGCCATGGGGAAGCCGTTACTACGATGTACGGGAACCGGCATGCCGTGGAAGCAGGCCAGCTGATCTTCCTGCCGTCCGGCGTTTACCACCAGAATGAGGTGGTTTCCCATCCCGACGCGCGTTTTCTGGGAATCCATTTTGATTTTTTCGATGAGCTGGACATCCAGACGGAAGCCGATATGATCGTGAACGAAGCCATGGTGGATACGGATAAGTTCGCGCATGAAGCCGTATCATCCGCCTTCCCTCCCCTTTCTTCCCGGATTATCTACACGCCACCCCTGCCATGCGTACAGATGATGGAACGCATCGTAGAGGAATTCACCCTGCGTCCCGCCGGCTATGAGCTTGCCTGCAAGGGACTGATGCTGGATGTGCTGGTTCAGCTGTTTCGGACACACCCCTCCCGGGCATTGACGGAAACGTCGCCGCACGAGGCCAAGCTGATCGAGCTGATGGCTCAAATCGAAAAAGCTCCAGCCAAAGACTGGAGCAACAAAGTCATCGCGGAGCATTTGATGTTAAGCGCGGATCATACCGCCAAATTGTTTAAGCGCCTTGCCGGGATGCCGCCGAGCGAATTCGTGCAATCCGTTCGTCACCGGGAAGCGCGCCGGCTGCTTCGGGAATCCGACATCTCGATCGAGATGGTTGGCGAAGGCGTCGGATACCCGGACATTCATTATTTCAGCCGGATCTTCCGGAGGTTGGAGGGGATTACCGCTACCGATTACCGGAAGCTGTCAAGAATTCTGTAGGGCATGAAGACCTTCGGCACGTACATGCGTTTGAAGCCAGCGTTCCATTCGTTCGAGCGCTTCGCAGAGTCGAGCGGACGAAGCGGCATACGAGCAGCGAATGAAGCCTTCGCCCCCGGCACCGAATACATGGCCCGGCACAACGGCTACTTTGGCCTCCCGAAGCAATCGCTCCGCGAACTGCTGCGAACCGAGGCCGGTTCCGGTTATGCTGGGGAATGCATAGAAAGCTCCCTGAGGATCGCGGCAGCTCAGGCCGATATCGCTCAGTCCCTGCACAAACATTTGTCGGCGCTCATCGTAAGCCTGCCTCATCTCGTCCCGATCCCCGAGCCCGTTCCTTAAACATTCGATGGCCGCAATCTGTCCCATGATAGGCGCGCAGAGCGCGGTATACTGATGGATCTTGACCATAGCGCTCACCAGCCCGGCATCGCCGCAGAGGTAACCGACCCGCCAGCCCGTCATGGCGAAGGCTTTGGAGAATCCGCCGATGATGACGGTCCGCTCCCGCATCCCCGGCAGGGAAGCGACGCTCGTATGCGTGCCGCTATAAGTAAGCTCGGCATACATCTCGTCTGAAATCACCACCAAATTGTGCTCGACCGCAAGGCGCGCGATCGGAAGCCAATCCTCATGGGTCATGACGGCTCCTGTCGGATTGCTCGGAAAGTTAACAACGATCGCTTTCGTCCGGGGCGTAATCGCCTGCTGCAGTGCATCCGCCGTCAACTTGAAGCCATGCTCGGCGGATAGCTCCAGCTCAACGACGGTGCCGCCGTTCAATTGCACAAGAGGAGCGTAGGCGACATATCCCGGTACGGGAATGATAATTTCATCGCCAGGCGAGATGAGCGCCCGCAGCGCAAGATCAATCGCTTCGCTTCCGCCGACCGTAACCAGGACCTCCCTCGACGGCTCGTATTGCAGCTGGAAGCCGGCATGCAGATAGTCTGCAATTCCTTCCCTCAGCTCCATCAGCCCTTCATTCGGCGTGTACATCGTGCGCCCATGCTCCAGCGCCCGTTTGCATGCATCGATCGCACACTGGGGCGTCACGAAATCCGGTTCGCCCACGCCGAGCGAAATGACCTCGTCATCCGCTTCCGCAGCATTAAAAAATTGCCGGATGCCGGATGGCGGCATGACTTGCACCGTCGATGTTAGAAAGCTGCTCGTTGTCTTCATATCCTTCTACTCCTTGCCTTCGCTTTTTCGTTCCGATAATGAGGTTTCAATCAAGGCATCCAACAGCCCGCTGAACGAATATCCCGCCGCTTCCGCGCTTCTTGGCAGCAGACTGGTCTTCGTTAAACCCGGAAGCGTGTTGACCTCCAAAATATAAGGAATCTTTCCCTTCAGGATGATATCGATCCGGGCATATACACTGCACTTCATCGCCTTATAGCATTGAAGCGCGGCTGTGCGCACCTGCTCCTGAAGTTCTGCGGGAAGCTCGATCACCTGCTCATCCGCTTCGCCTTCTTCGTATTTGGATGCATAATCGAAAAACTCCGAGTTCGGCTTGATCGACACAATCGGAAGCATATCGCCATTCAGGACGGGGCAGGTGATTTCTTCTCCCTCGATCCATTGCTCGATCATGACGGAGCGGTCCCACCGCAGCGCCTCTTCGACGGCGGATGCAAGGTCAGCCGGGTCGCGCACGATCCGGGTACCGATGCTGGACCCGCCCGCATTCGGCTTCACCACAACGGGAAAACCGAGCCCCTCCAGGTCAGCGGCCGCCAGCTCTTCCATGCAGCTGACCATGATCCAATCGGCCGTATGCAATCCTTCGTAACGCAGCAGCTTCTTGCTCACATCTTTATCCATGCAGAGGCTGCTGGCCAGAACGCCGCTGCCGGTATAGGGAATCCCCAGCGTATCGAGGGTGCCCTGGACCGTGCCGTCTTCTCCGAACGTGCCGTGCAGGGCGAGCAGCGCAATATCGATGCCTTCGGTTTTGCTGATCAGCTCGCGTTTATCGTGAATCTCGATCGGATAAACCTCGTAGCGGCTTTTATCCAAATGAGCGATCATCTCTTTGCCGGTCATGAGTGAAACTTCCCTCTCGGATGATACGCCTCCCATGATGACGCCAACCTTCATGATGTAGACCTCCTAAAACTATTGTGGAAAAATATGGATTCCTAAAGTTCCTATGAGTAAAACATGCTCCGTAAGCTAAATCTCTTTTGTATGCTAATCATCACTTCGCATGCGGATTAATCCTCCGATCTTTCGTTGCCCTCAGATTTCCACTGATCTGAATTCTCGTTGTTGAAATCCGACGGCAAAGGAGAACGCTTCGCTTCTCCACAATAATTCCGCCTTCTCCGTTGACGTCACATTACACCAGCTTCCTTGCCGTCTCGCCGATGATCCGAATCCCCTTCTCGATGTTCTCGTCGGAAACGCGGGAGAATCCAAGACGCATCGTGTGCTGGCCGCCGCCATCGGTATGGAAAATATCGCCTGGCGTAAACACCACGCCCTGGGCGGAACAGGCTTCCAAAAGCTCCCGCGTCCGGAAGTCCGGACCGAACTCAACGAACAGGTGAAGCCCGCCGTCGCCGGACAGCCGCTCCATCGGAATCCACTCCTCGCAGCAGCGGATCGCAAGCTCATATTTTCGCTTGTACTCGGCCTTCGCTTTCTTTAAATACTTCTCGAAGTTGCCATTGTACAAATATTGAAAGAGCAGGGACTGATCCAGAGTCGACGTATGAATGCTGCGGGCCCGCTTCACGCTTTCCAGATAATGAATCAGGGTCTTGTCGGCCAGCACCCATCCGACTCGCAGGCCGGGAAACAGGATCTTGGAGAAGCTGCCCAAGTAAATCACGCTGTTGTTCTCTCCCCCTGCACATGCAACGAGAGGCGCGATGTGGGAGCCCGAATAACGCAGCTCCTCATTGAAGCCGTCTTCGATCACGGGAATCTCGTGCTCGTTCAGCAGCCGCAGCGCTTCCAACCGCTTCTGGTGGGACATCACGATTCCGGTAGGATTATGATAGGAAGGCACAAGGTACGCCATGTCGTACGACCGCTCCGACAGCTCGCGTGAGAGCCCTGTCAGGCTGATGCCATCTTGCTCCATCTCGACGCCGGTAATGGCGTACCCGTGCATTTTAAAATTTTTAATGGCGGTATGATGGGTGGGATTCTCGCATAGAATGCGGCCATGCCCTTGGTTCAAGGCAGATAGCACCAGACTTAAGCCTTCCGTAAAACCGCTGGTAATCAGCATATCTTTGCCCTGAATATTCACGCCTTTGTTCTCCATGTAACGGAGAAGGTAATCAATAAGCGGTTTATAGCCCTTGGCGTAACCGTAATTTAGTAGGATATCGCCTTCAAGCGACATCCGGTCCAGGAATGCACGTTTGACATTGGGCAGGTCGAACAGTTTCTCATCGGGAGCGATGCTTGTAAACGATATGGAGCCCTTCTCAGCACGGATCCCGTGCTTCATCAGATCATTCGCTTCCGCAAGCCTGGCATACTCGTTCAGGCGAGGACCCCAGTCCAGCCGTTTGCCTTCCGGCTGTGCGGATGCCCCGCTGATCGAAGGGGAAACAAAGTGTCCTTGCCCTTTAACCGCGTAGATATAGCCTTCATCCTCCAAATCGGAGTATGCGCTCAACACCGTATTGCGGCCCACTCGAAACAGCGCGCTTAACTCACGCGTGGAGGGAAGCTTCTGATCGGCTTGCAGCGCCCCGGTTGTCATCAAGCGCTTCATGTAATCCTTGACTTGAATATACGCCGGGCGGTCATTCGCCAACTTGAAATCCAAATACATCGTTCCTTTCCCCCTTGCTCTTATGATGGCATAATTTCGGCAGCACCACTAGAACCACAGCAGGCCTCTTTCACCTCGGGCGTGGTTTGCCGATATCGTTGGCAGAATCCCGACCATCTCATCTCTAGGATTGGACTGCCCTTTGCGCCGGTATACCTTGATGACATGCACGTTCTCTTTATCATGGAACCATACGGGATCATGCACAAGCAAGAATGAAACATGCTTGGTACCCATCAGGCGAAAAAACAGATCGGAAAATCAAAAACTGCCCCACCTTCTCAAAGGAAGGTGGGGCAGTATAACGCCGGGATTCGTTCGGCCTAAAATGGCCCTGATTCGTCATAATAAGCCGTATGCCCGGCCCGCTTACCTCACAGCCAAGCTTTCCCTGATCTTTTCATTGATCCACTGCCGCTTCGACAGCAGCCATTCCGGATCCCTCGGGTACGTCTTGAAGGTGATCGGCTCTTCAAGCCCTTCTTCCAGCGCCTGCAGCACTGCCTCCCTCCCGATCTGCGTCTCCAGCAGTTGAAGCGCTCTCAAATCCTGAAGCGCTTCCTGGAATACCTTCAGCCGAATGGATTCGATGGGCCCTTCTTCGCCGGGATATACCACAAAAGCATCCCCGGAAGGAAAACCGCAATCTGCATCCGTCACCTTGAACGGATCAATGGCGCGTTTCGAGTATTGCGAATTCCAAAAATTATATCCCCAATGGAGAAATCCCTCGATGTTAAACTTATACAGCTGAATCCCGATGATCCGGTTCCTCGCCGAAGGCAGATTGAAGAATCGGTTGGACACTTCCTTGTACTGGGAGCAGCAATAATAGGTCCACAGCGGCGTTACCTGCTGCTCCAGGAAAGGCTCGATGTGGTTGCTGCCCGGAATCGGACGCTTCACCAGCCCCTGCTCATAGAACGAAATATCGGAGAGCGCGTCAATGATCGGATAGTCCGGAAGCAGCTCGTTCATCAGCCGGCTTGCATGCCCGTAAGCCTCCAGATGGGACTCGGACGGCTCATCAGAAACATGGAAATAACAGCGCTGCTCAAGTCCCCGGCTTTCGATCCAACCGGTCAGGACAGGAATGAATTGTCTGATGAAGGAATGATACGCTTCTCCGGTCGCGTCCGTCTCCCATCCGAACAGCTTCTCCAACTGACCGTTCACGTTAGCCATAATCTTCGGCGCATGCCGGGCTCCCCACTGCGTGAAGAGGTGCGAGAATTCCAGATACTGAATGCCATTGGAATCGCACAGGTCAGCCCAGCGGTCGAGCTTGTCAAACCCAAACGCATATTTTCCGTCTTCGCTTACCTCGACATCGACCAGTTGTACCGTCGGCCGCTCCCCGCCCACTTCCGTATCCAGCGGAGGCGTAAACACCGGGGTTAGGATCATATTGATCCCATGCAGTGCCGCGGTCTGCATAAATTGATCGATCAACGTCCAGTGCCGCTCGCTAAAAATCCCCACCTCATAGTAGTTCGCCAGGCAATCGGCATGGAACCATTCCGTATGAATGAGCTTCTGCGCAGGTAAGGCTGCCGGAATCACTTCCAGCGTAAATACCTCTTCCCCAAGCGTATCTCCCGATTCCGATTCAAAACGGATCCGGATTTCATATGTACCTCCCTGGATCTCTTCCTCAGGCTGCACCGTGACCCAGAGGCTTCTCCACTGGCCCGGGCAGCCGGTTATAACAGGCTCTGATGCCAGAGGCAGCAGCGGGTCCGGATATAGCCCGGGCGTAGCTCTTAAGATAAACTCGTCATGATCATGATACGTAGGCAGCTCCGACGGAACCAGGCCTACGGAGCGGATGGTAACCCGTTCGCTTAACTCGGATTGCAGAATGACCCGGATGTTTTTCAACAAGCGATTGGAACGGTAGGCAACTTGAAACGAGAATGTCTCATTGCTAAACGCTGCCCCTGCGTCGTACGGGGCCGGGGACAGTTCTTCATCGGCGAACACTTTGGACAGAGAGCTTAACAGCCGGGTTTCAAACGTTATGGAATGACTCATGCAGATTGCATCCTCTCTACAATGGAATGAGGTACTTTCACGTACATCTTACACTAATCTGGATGGAACGGAAGGTGAATTTTGCGTTTTCGAAAAAAAGGAGCCACCGCTCTTTTGCGATGGCCGCCTTATTCCTGCCCATCCTTAGGCGAGACTTGCAAATCTGCAGTCCTCCCATCAATCCCTCGAGCTCCGGTAAACTTCCATGCCGGACAGGCGCGGACACCATCTCGATTCCAAAATGGTCAGGCGGATATATTGAGCGCGTACGGCGGGAAAGCGGCAGATGCGTTTGCGCCCGATTACCGTCCCGGATTGGATCGTGTGCCAGTTCCCGTTTTCCATACATTCAAGCTCGAAGCGCTCGATCCGCTGCCCGTACCGGTATTCGGCCAATACGATATGATCGAAATCGATCGCCCGCCCGAGGTCCAGCTCAATCACGGCGTATTCCGTCTCCTCCTCGGGGCTCCAATACGTATCCTTGTTACCATCGACCACATTTCGAGCATCCGATCCGGCTTTCGTTTCGGAAGCCGTAATATCCGCGCCGGCTGCCAAATCGGTATCAAACGTTGTTCGGATGGCGTCCCCGAGTTCCTGCAGTCGCCGCAGATCGTTCTCATGTACGAATCCGCGGGTATCCGGCGGAATATTGAGCAGAAAGGTGGCATTGCCGCCAACCGAGCCGTAATAAATATGCAGCAATTCTTCCAGCGATCGAACCTTATCGTCTTCGGACGCATGGTAGAACCAGCCGGGACGGATCGAGGTATTCACTTCGGCCGGATACCATACCAGCTCCTTCTCGCCTTGAATCACGCTCCGGCTGCCGAGATCCTCTTCGCCGGATTCATAGCGGCGCGCGAACTCCCGGTCATCCGTTTGCTGCGACTTTTCCTGGATCGCTTCATTTTGGCGCAGCGACGCCGGAACGACGCTCCACTCCGACTCCCTGCAATGCCCCGCTTCATTCCCGCACCAGCGAATATCCGGCCCGCATACCGAGATGGCGGCATTCGGCTGCAGTTCCCGAATCAGGGCGTAATACGCATCCCAATCGTATTCCTGGCGCTTCCCGTTCGGTCCTTCGCCGCAGGCTCCGTCAAACCAGACGCTGAATATCTCGCCGTAGCCGGTCAGGAGCTCTCTTAGCTGATTCAGGAAAAATTGATTGTACCGCGGCGAATCCCCATACGACGGTTCATGCCGGTCCCAGGGGGACAAGTAGATGCCGAATTTGATCCCCCCTCTCCTGCAGGCATCGGCAACCTCCTTCACCACATCCCCATGTCCGTTTCGCCAAGGGCTGCTCTTCACGGAATGCTCCGTATACTGACTTGGCCATAAACAGAAGCCATCATGATGCTTGCAGGTCAGGATCAGGCCGCGCATCCCGGCGCTGACACAAGCGCCGACCCATTGATCCGCATCCAGCTGCGCCGGATTGAACAGCGCCGGGTCTTCCTTTCCCGTGCCCCATTCCATATCCGTGAACGTATTGATGGTAAAATGGAAGAAGGCGTAGAACTCCATCTCCTGTACGGCTAATTGACGTTCCGAGGGCTCGATGTTGGCAGCGTATTCAATGAAATTGTGCAAGCGATAAACCTCCCATACCTCATCCTTGATTGTCTAATGCTTTCTGATGAATCTCCAGATACTTATCCAGCTGAAGCCCCTTAAATCCGCTGACATAGGCATCCCAATCCTTCTCGATGTCTTTGCTGCCGGTTACGAATTGGGCCAGGTTCGATTTCACGTAATCCTGAATCGTCTTCTGAATCTGCGCGATAAAGGTTGCGTCTTTCGGATCGATGAACACATCGGTCGGGTACACTAACTCCGGTTTGGCAAAAGGCTCATATTTCTTGGCAGCCAGCCATAAACGATACTCGTAGGCTCCGTTGCCAAGCGGATCTTCCGGAGCAACAAAGGATTCGCGTAGGGAATTCACCATCAGCATCGTGCCGAGCTGCCACCAGGTTACGTCAAGGGATCCCTCGGGCACATCCCGCTTCAACGCTTCGTATGCGGCCGGTTCGCCGTTGTAATCAAGCGCACCGGACTCCGCTTTTCGCCATCCGTCTCCCTCGAACCCCCAGGACGTCATCACGGTGCCTTCTTCGGAGAACAAGTAATCCGCCAGCTTGATCGCTGCGATCCGCTGCTCCTCCGTCGCTTTGTTCGTAATGACAAACGATCCGTCCCCTGCTCCGACGCTATAACCAGCAAGCTGCACGCCATTCGGTCCTTTCAGCGGGGGAACGACATCGTATTCCTTATGGCGCGGCTTGGCGTCGGTCGGCTCCAGCACGCTGCTAATCAGCGCATACCCGACGGTGCCGACCACATTCTCCTCTTTATTGCCGAGCTGCTTGACGGCATCGCCGTTTTGCGTAAATGCCCCTTTATCGATCAGACCTTCGCCATAGAGCTTACGCAGATATTTCAGCCCTTCCTGCCATTCGGGCTCAGCCGCGGACAAAATCACCTTGCCATCCTTCACGCTTAGATAAGTCGTGCCATTGTTGTATATAAAAGCATTCATCAAAAAGGCGTCAACTCCTCCTCCCCATACATCGAGCGAAGTGGTCATCGGAATTTCGTCAGCCTTTCCGTTGCCGTTCGGGTCCTGCTCCTTAAAGGCTTTCAGCACTTCATAGAACTCGTCGGTGGTCGTTGGCATTTCAAGCCCTAACTTCTCGAGCCAGGTCGTATTGATCCACATCCGCTGGCCATACGTGCAGTGCAGGCACTCGTTCACCTTCGGAAGCGCGTATATATTGCCGTCCGGGGCCGTCATGGCGGATTTCAAATAGGAGACTTCCTCCAATGCCTTCTTGATGTTTGGCGCATACTGGTCGATTAAATCATTCAAAGGGATAAAGGCCCCCTGCATTCCGTACTTGATCTGATCCGCCTTGGATATGCCGGCATTCATAATAAGCGCCGGATAATCCCCGCTGGCCAGCATCAGCAGTTTCTTGTCGTTGAATACCGCGTCGGGCGTCGTATTCCATTTGAACGTAATCCCCAGCTTCTCTTCGATATGCTTGGAGAATGGATTGACATCGAGGCTCTCGATGCCGGCGGACTGAGGAGCGAATACCGATATTTCAACGGGTGCCCCCGACTCCGGAGGGCTTGCCGGATTTTCAGTTCCTGTTTCGCTCGATTTGCCGCAAGCGGATAAAGCCAGCACTGCCGCGAGAATCAGACTTAAACCTAATCCAGTGAACCTTTTCAAATCAATTCCTCCCTAATATGAAATGCTTGCCCGTACTTCATAACCGAACCGTAATGTTGCATATACCCCCTATGTGTCCGTTCTTCGGAATTTACCCATTCTGTACTGCCGGCCTCACCTCCTTCACAATAAGCAGGAATCACCCTTTCAAGGACCCGATCATCACGCCTTTGACAAAATACTTCTGCACGAACGGGTAAATGACCAGTACCGGGGCGCTTGCCACAACGATCAGCGAATACTTCAGCAGATCCTTCAGCCCTTCGCGGACCAGCAGCTCATTCACGTTGGTCACCATCTCGGCGCTGACGGAATTCAGGATCAGAATATCCCTCAGGAAGATTTGAAGAGGAAATAGGCTGCTGTCCTTTAAATAAATCAGGGCGTTGAAATAGGAGTTCCAATGGCCGACGGCGTACATCAGCGCGAGCACGGCCAGGATCGGCTTGGATAACGGAAGGACGATTTTCAGAAAAAAGGTAATGTCGCTGCTGCCGTCCATTTCGGCCGCTTCGGCGAGCTCCTCCGGGATCGTGGTTTGAAAAAAGGTTCTGGCGATGATGACCTGAAACACGGCTAACGCACCCGGTATAATCATGGCCCAGCGCGTGTCCAGCATGCCGAGCGACTTTACGAGCAGATAGTTCGGAATGAGCCCGCCGTCAAAAAACATCGTGAACACCAGCAGCATCATGATGATGTTGCGAACGTAAAACGTCTTTCGGGCTAACGGATATGCAAGCATCACCGTGAATGCGACGTTGACAAGCGTGCCGACAACGGCATAGAACAGCGAGTTGCCAAACCCGATCAGAATGTTGGAATTCTGGAATACCGCTTTGTAGCCGATCAGGGTCACGTCCACCGGCCACAGCCACACCTTGCCCGACGACACCGCTCCCGGGGAGCTGAAGGATGCGCTTACAATATGCAGCAGCGGAAACAGGATGACGATCAGGACGACGGATAGAAACAAATATACGATACCAAGGAAAATCCGGTCTGCAGCGGACTCCCGTATGGTTGATCTGCTCATGCGATTCCTCCTACCATAGACTTGTGGATGAGACTTTTCTGGATACGTAATTGACGATGACCAAGAGAATGAAATTGATAACGGAATTGAACAGGCCGATGGCGGCAGAGAAGCTGAAGTTCGCTCCGAGCAGGCCGACCTTGTACACATAGGTGGAGATGACCTCGGACGTGTTCTGATTCAGCGGGTTTTGCATGAGATAGATTTTCTCGAAGCCCAGGCTCATCAGATTGCCCAGATTCAATATGAGCAAAATGACGATGACCGGAAACAAGCTGGGAATATCGATATTGACGATTTTTTGAAACCGGGTCGCCCCGTCTACTCGGGCCGCCTCGTACAAATCGGGATTGACTCCTGCCAAGGCCGCAATATAGATGATGGCGCCGTAACCGGTGAACTGCCATACATCGGACCAGACATAGATCGATTTGAACAGCTCCGGCACGCCGAGAAAATCAACGGTTTCCAGTCCCAGCGCCCGGAACAGGTTGCTCATCAGCCCGGTGTTGGGTGAGAGGTTCACGATCAGAATGGAGACGATGACAACCGTTGAAATAAAGTACGGCGCGTAGGTCACCATCTGGACGGTTTTCTTGAATCGGCCGTTCCTGATCTCATTCAGTGCCAGCGCCAACAGAATGGGTGCGGGGAATCCGACCAGCAGGCCGTACAGGGAAATCTCGAGCGTGTTGCGGACATACTGCCAGAAGAACGGCGCGTCGAACAATTGCCGGAAATAATCGAACCCTACCCAGGGACTGCCGAAGATCCCCTGTACGACGTTGTATTCCTTGAATGCAATCAGTACGCCGAACATCGGAACGTATTTGAAGAGGATGATGTAGACTAACGGGAAGAACACGAGCAGGTAGAACTGCCAGTGCTTCATCAGCTTCTTCCTCGTTCGGTTCATGGGCTTGTTCGATCGTAGATTCGTTGGTGCCTGTGCATCTGCAGGTACTGGAATTGTGCTGCTCATACGAGCCAATGGGGTCACCCTCCTTCGCTTTGTGTTGGTCCTAAGTTTAGAGCGGACGGTTCCATCCGATCAATAAACAAGATTCTCCGAATCAACGTATTTCCGCGAGCAGGGGAAAATTTCAGAGCTGGCAGGCCGTGAGAACGATAAACCTTTTTCCGCCGCTAAACCTCTCTCCGTTGACGGCAAAAAAGCCCGCAGGACAGCATCGTCCGCAGGGCTCTGTACTTGGCTAAAGTATGCATGAACTAGTCAGAAGGACTCTCTACTTGATTCAGTATGCATGAAGCAGTCAGAAGGATCGTTAGTTCCCGAATTTCTGCTGCTTGATAGCAGCTTGCTCCCGATAATCCCCCGGCGACATTCCCATCAGCTTTTTAAACATCCGGCCAAACGAGATGGCGTTGGAATATCCGACTTCGGTGGCGATATCCTGTACGGGCAGCAGGGTTTCTTCCAGCAGTCTCCGGGCATGGTTCATCCGCAGCTCGATCAAATAATCCACGAATTTCTGGCCGGTCTCCTCCCGGAACAGCTTGCTCAGCGTTTTCCAGTTCATCCCGAAGCGTTCGCTTAAATAATTGAGGGACAGGTCCGGGTTGCTGGAGTTCTGCTCCATATACAAGCGAACCTTCTGAATCGTGTCCGCATGATTTCGGCCCTCCATGAGAGCGAGGATGCTGTCGTATAGAGCGGATAAAGCCTCCCCGAGTTCCTGTTCCAGCTCCTCCAGCGTATCGGACGATTGAAGCGCGTTCCGTAAGGCAGGCTGCCCCTCCGTAAGCCACAATTCCTGAAATTCCTTCGCCATGCAGGACATTTCGCGCCCCAGCGAGTACATCATGTAATCCGCCAGGTTCACCACGCCGTCCCGGTCCAGCATGTTCTGCTCGATATTATGGATAAGGGTGCTGTATTTCGCCTGCCAATCTTTGTTGACAAGCCGGAAGGACTGCGCCATCGAGCGGATCAGGTTCAGAAAATCGAATGCATTCCCCCGGTCCTCACCGGATACTTCGGCATAATGAATGATTCGGTTGTCGCCGAGGATCATTTTGTATTTCAATGCGGCGTGTGCCTGCTCATAGGATTCCGGGATCTCCGTATACCGCTCCGCTTTCTCTCCGATGCCAACGGTTATGGTCAGCTTCAGGTGCTCCTCTACCCACTGGCGGGCTTGCTCCAGCAGCGTGGCCACATGCCGATTCGGATCCTGATCTTCCGCTGCCGCGAGAACTCCCAGCTTCGAGGCTGAGATCCATTCCGTCCAGAGCATCGTTTCCTGCCCGGCCGCAATTTCTTGAACGACGCTTTTTAAGGCAAACTTGATCAGATACTGGTCCTGCTGAGGATACTGTTCGCAAAACAGTGGGTATTTATCGATTTCGATGACATTGACGATCTGTGGTTGGGACAGATCCGGCAGCCCCATGGCTTCGCGCTGCTCGTTCCACTGCTCCAGATGAGAAGGATACTGTCCCTCCATCAGCTGCTGAAACAGGTACGCTTTGCGCAGGAGCAAATCTTCACGGTGCTGCTGCTGAAAGCTGCTCGCCTGTTCCAGCAGGCTCTCCAGCGCCGATTCGATAAAAGCAAACTCATCCTGTTTGCCGCCATGGAGCAGAACGCTCGTTTTGGTCTGCGAATATTTTGAAATCCGGGACACGATGGCTTCAATCGGCTTATAGTTCCGGCGCGTGACGAATACGATCCAGACCACGCCGGCCATGCACATCAGAAGGCCGACGATAAACCAGACATTGTACAATTGGCTGACGATACCCACCACCCTGCCTTGGGTAAGCCCCCCTTCGTAAACCCATCCGGTGTAAGGGGATATCGCTTGGGACACAAGTTCCCCGTGCTCGGCGCCCGAGGTGCCGGCGATCAAGGATCGGCCCCCCGTGTCCATCACATGAATGAAACTAACTTCGGGATTAACCATGCCCTGAATCATGTTATGTATGGCGTCCACCTTGATATTGACGGCAATCACGCCTTTGCCATGGGTAACGAAGGGAGCATCCCGTACCAGGGTGACCACCTGCTGCGTGCTGTTAAAGCTGAATTCCCGAAAATTCCGCAGGGCACTCCATTTTGCTTCGCTATTGACCTGGCTCAAATAAGGCTGGAGAAAGTCATAATCCGCATAATCCTGCAAACGGAAGGTGGACGAAGTGCTTAGGACGAATTCATCCTGGGTTCGAACGAGGACCATGGAATCCACAAGCGGGTTGGAAACCTTGAACTGCTTCATGGCCTTCACGGCCTGCATGTTCAAATAGACGTTGTCCTGATCCTCTTGATTGAAAAATTCCGACATATCAGGGTTGAACAGCAATTCCTGCACCAGCATCTGATCGATGGCCTTCAGCGAATTGTCGACCGAACGCATCGCCTGCTGAATCATCGTCTCATTAGCCTGAATCGCGCCTTGCCGCGACTGTTCCCCGAGCATTTGGAAAAAGACAAAAAACACAAAGGAAATCACGATAAAGAAGACCGGCATATACGATAAAAGCTGACGGTAAAACCACGCTTTCCTTCCCATAGGCATCCCCCTGAGCGTTTAATTCCTTATCTCGTCATCGATTGAAAGTAATTTCATCATAGAAGAACGGACGGGGTTTACCAACACTTTTTTGAAACTCGGAAGAAAAACGCGTCTAAAGCATCATTACTTCCATAGCATTGACTTGGTCTTGATCCTATGGTAATCAAACTTATCTTTACTGAGGGAAACGTAGAGGATTCGCCGCCGTAAATCTATAAGGGGCTAGGGATTGGGAGGAGTCGGCACAGCGGGTTCACCCTCGCGGCCAAGCCGCCGGCTTGCCGTTTCCCTGCGGCCTGTCGCGGATACATGGGCTCCGGCTTTGGCCAAACCGAACTGCGGCATGTTGTTGTACAGGCATTCATACTGGCCTTCCTGGACCAGATAGGTTTCGTGAAAAATCCCCACGTCCCCTCCCGTTCCGACCCTGCGGTTGAAATCCCGCCATGCCGTCAGGTGGTTGGCTCCGTGGCGGGCATAGTGCTCGAGGTGTTCGAAGCTTCTCCAATATTGGATGAGGGTAAGCCCGCGCCCCGAAAAATGATAGGTACCGTCCATGAAGCCGAGCTCCTCCTTGTTCCGATACAGCTCCTGCAGCATCGGGGACATGGCGTTCATGACCGGCAGCCACTTATGTACCGCCCACCATTTGTTAATTCGAAACCCGATGACGAATACAACGAAAGAACCGTCCATGTGGGCGGTATATCGACCTGGAATCACTTTGCTCATGCTTGCTCACTCACTCCCCTTCCTTGATTTCTAGCAGACCTAGGTGCGTTTCGTAAAAGCAGCCGATTTCCGTGGAATTGTACAACTGAGCCGTCAGAAACGCCCCGTAAAAAACGGTGAAACAAATCTGTACGGCTTGCTCCAAGGTTAAGGCTTTATTCAGCCTGCCGGCTTGAGCTTCCTCCTTCATGAACCGCTCGAATAAAGCATGCATGTTGGGCGATTCGCTTCCCGCTTCCTCGTGCCCGGGGAAGAGAAGCGTTACTTCCGCCCGGCTCAGCTCCGGCATGCAGGGCTGCATGTTCTGCTCCGCGAGAAAAGAGATCAAACTCGGCATCATGCCCGGCCTTACTTGATGCTCCTTAGCGACCTCGGACAGCAGATGGCGGAATGCCTGAAACCCTTTTTTCCCTTCCTGGTCGATCTCGATCATCCGCTCGGTCAGCCAAACCCGCATAAAATAAATCAGCAGATCCTCTTTGCGTTGATAAAACTTGAAAAAAGTGACCTTGGATATTTCGGCGCTCCTGCAGATGTCCTCCAGCATGACCTGGCTGAACATCCGATCCTTCATCAAGGATAATCCTGCTTCGTACAGCGCGATTTTGTTCTTGGCTTTTTTTAACTCCCTTAATGGGATATCCGGATGTTGCAATGGAACACACCACCTTTGGTTAACTCTTGTAAATAAATTAACATAGGTTAATTTATTTTGTCAAAGTAAAGTGCACCGTAAGTACACCGTGTCCACGGTGCGTGGTCCCGGCTAGCTTGGTTGAACGTCGATCAGAGTGTGTTTATTGAGATTGGATACATGGAGCAATGACTTGGAAAGGAAAGCGCAGAAATACCCCTCTTTTTCTGGATAGAGACATGGGGGAAAATGCGGTAACTGGTAACGGTGCTTTGTGATTTTGCGAGATAAGGTACGCAGAGAATAGCTGGGAACATGAACGAGGATGACCCATACTGCCGGGAGTTTGCTTTTCAGGAGGGTACAACAAAAAGGCAAGCTTCAGGTAACATTCCTGGTCTCGCCTCTGTTCATAATAGATATGCAAAAAAACGGTGATGCACTGTCAGACAAGTCGATAACTAACTGCTTGAAGGAGCATAGGCGGCAAAGGAAACTAGCGTTTATCGGTCCACACTCGCCTTGGGTGATTCTGCCGAGATTGAAACTGCGGCGACGGGGGACAAGAACACCCGCCGAACGCCTACGCCGTAGCTAACGGATTTCAGATACGTTTTCTCCCAGATAAAAGGCCAATGTATCGTGCTAACGGACAGCAGATCCGTTATTTCCCAGAAAAGAGGTCCATTAAACGTGCTAACGGACACCAGATCCGTTATTTACTCCGCAAACGGTTAAAATAACGCCATTTTCTGATAATAACGGATTCCCTGTCCGTTAATTTCGCTCAAACCTCTATTTTCTACGAAATAAGGTCCCCTGTGTCCGCTAAACACCGCGTGTACACTGGGCAGATTACCGAGGCATGGCAGGACGCATAATAACCGTTGTTCCGCAAGGCCAGGCTTTAGCCGCCACAAGACCGAGCATCATTGCCAGGCTTTGACCAGCGCCACACCCCAAGCGGCATTGCAGGACTTTTACCGCACCGCACGCCCAAGCGGTTTTGCAGGACTTTAACCGCACCACACCCCAAGCGGCTTTGCCAGGCTTTCGCCGCACTACTCCAAGCGGCATTGCCAAGCTTTCGCCGCGCCACAAGACCAAGCGGTTTTGCCGGAATTTAACCGCACCACACTCCCAAGCGGCTTTGCCAGGCTTTCCCCGCACTACACGCCAAGCGGCATTGTCAGGCTTTCCCCGCACCACACGCCAAGCGGCATTGTCAGGCTTTCCCCGCACTACACGCCCAAGCGGTTTTGCCAGGCTTTGACCGCGCCACACGCCGAAGCCGCATTGCCGGTCGCTGACCGCGCCACGCTGGCAAGCACCCTGAAAGTATCGCGCCACCGCACTGCCGGATACACCTATACCAGCATCCCCGTCACACCGCCACATTAACTCAACTCACAACACGTTTAACTCGTAAACTAGCGCTTAGTGTACCACTACCACTGACCTGCCGATACAAAGGTAGTATTCATCCCCTGGCTGCGGCATCCGCATAGAATATAATCGTGTAAAATTTCGTTGTTTCGTTGCCAGGGTTGACGTACCGATGGGGCCGGTTAGCCGAGAAATGGACGGAGCTTCCGGCAGGCACGGTATAGCTTTCATCTTCGCGCCAAAGCTCAAGCTCCCCCTGATGCACAAAAATATACTCCTCCACGCCGTCATTATGAGCTTCGGACCCGTGGTCGCAGCCCGGGTCCATGATGACCATATAAGACTCGAATTTGGTACGCAGGTTGTAGGAGAACAAGGGGTGCACCCGGTACGCGCCTTCTGCCTCGTGAAAAGGCTCCACGTCATCCGGAGAGACCACGGTCACTTCGGTTTCCGCCTCCTCGATGAGCGTGGTGAATGAAATGCCGAGGCCGCTGACAATGCGCCACAATACCGAGATCGTCGGGTTGGAATCCCCTCGCTCGATCTGTCCCAGCATGGCTTTGCTGACACCGGTCAACTCGGCTACGTTATCGAGGCTGAGGCCCCGTGATTTACGAATGGCTTGCAGATTTCTCCCTACCTTTTTATGAATGGGTTCCAAGTGTAACCATATCCTCCTTTTGAAACTAAGCCGTTAACTGATCTTGCTCTGATCAGCCCGCCGCTTCTCCATAAGCTTTGAGACCATATCATCGGTCATATGGTTCAAATCATATTGTACATCAAATCCCCATTCTTCGCGTGCCGCAGTTGCGTCAATCGAGTCCGGCCATTCGCTTGCAATCGCTTGACGGACCGGATCCACGTCATAATCGAGGCTGAAATCCGGAATATGCCGGCGGATGCTGGCCGCAATTCCCTCAGGATCGACGCTCATCGCCGTAACATTGAAAGCATTGCGATGCTTCAGTTTAGCCGGATCCGCTTCCATCAAAGCAATGATGGCGGAGATTGCATCCGGCATGTACATCATATCAAGGTAGGTCCCTTTATCAATAAAAGAAGTGTAGCTTCCGCTGCGGATCGCGGCCACATACATCTCAACCGCATAATCCGTCGTTCCCCCGCCGGGAGGCGCGGAATGGGAGATCAGTCCCGGAAAGCGCAATCCCCGGGTATCCACTCCGTATTTATGGTAATAGTAGTCGCACAACAGCTCCCCGGAGACCTTGCTGACTCCATACATGGTTAGCGGACGCTGCAGCGTGTCTTGCGGGGTTGCGTTCTTGGGGGTGTCCGCCCCGAATGCCGCGATGGAGCTCGGCGTAAAGAACTGGCAGGACAAGGCCCGCGCCGTCTCCAGCGCACTTAACAGACCGCCCATGTTCAGGTTCCAGGCCAGTGCCGGATTGGATTCTGCCTTGGCCGACAACAGAGCCGCTAGATGAATGACCGTATCTGCCCGAAACTCTTTAGCCGCTTCGTGGAATGCATGGTGATCGGTTACGTCCAGTGTTTTGAACGGGCCCGATAGGACCGTTTCATGATGGATTTGACGAATGTCCGTTGCAAGAACGGCTTCTTCGCCGTAATTCTGGCGCAATTTCGCCACCAGGTCTGAGCCGATCTGACCGAGTGCACCGGTTACCATAATTCGTTTCATAAGCTCGTGCCCCCTTATTAGATCAGACCCAGCTCGCGTCCGATGGTTTCATATGCGGTAAGTGCGCGATCCAGCATCTCCTTCGTATGCATGGCGGTTGGCATATTCCGGACTCTTCCCGTGCCTTTGGGCACCGTCGGGAATACGATCGATTTGGCATACACGCCTTCCTCGTACAGTCTCGTGCTGAATGCCTGGGTCGTTGCTTCATCTCCGATGATGCAAGGCGTAATCGGAGTTTCCGTGCGGCCGACGGAATAACCGAGGCGCTTAAGGCCTTCCTGCAGATAACGGGTGTTCTCCCACAGCTTCGTTTGCAGGTCTTTGCTGTTCTGCAGAATGTCGATAGCGGTAATGCAAGCGGCTACGGTACCTGGGGGCAGCGCAGTCGAGAACAAGAACGGCCGGCTGCGAACCTTGAGCCAATCCACCAGGTCGCGCGATCCGGCAACATAACCGCCGACAACGCCAACCGCCTTGGACAGGGTTCCGATCTGGATATCCACCCGATCCGACAGCCCGAAATGCTTCACGGTGCCTGCACCGCCGCCAAGCACGCCCGATCCATGCGCGTCATCCACGTAAGTGATCAGATCATAGGTCTCGGCGATCTCCACGATTTCGGGGAGTTTTGCAATGTCGCCATCCATCGAGAACACGCCATCGGTTATCACCATGATCTTGCCGTATAATCCGGACTCTCTCGCTTCTTTCGCTTTCAAACGCAAATCATCCATATCCGAATGGTTAAACCGAATGACTTTGGCTTTGGTCAGGCGGCAGCCGTCAATAATGGAGGCATGGTTTAATTCATCTGACAGGATGGCATCCCCCGCTCCCATCACGGCCGAAATCGCCGCCATATTGCAGTTAAATCCGGATTGATACGTAAGTACCGCTTCCGTTCCCTTGAACTGCGCAAGCTTCTCCTCAAGCTCAACATGCAGCATAAGCGTTCCGTTAATGGAGCGAACGGCGCCGCTTCCGGTTCCGAAATCGGTCGTAGCCCGGATGGCTGCTTCTTTCAGTCGCTCATCATTTGCCAGTCCGAGATAGTTGTTGGAAGATAAATTCACGAATTCACGACCCTGAATGGTAATGAGCGGACCGTTCGGACTTTCAAGAGGCTGGATGGTATTATAGAGCCCTTGCTGCTTGAGTTCCGTTAGATTATCCTGTAAGAAAGCGCTTAACGATTGACTGGACATATGAAATTCCTCCCGTGGATCCGAAGTATCGTAACGTACATATCCTTTACCATTTCATTGTATGCAAAAAGCCACACGTATGCAATATCTTGTACATAAATATGTTATATTAGATTTTCTAGCAAAAAAATCCCCTCAGCATTCATAGCAGGCTGCTTGCCAGCCTGCCTATATGAACACTAAAGGGCGAGTAAGAAAGGTATACCATAATGCTGCTGTTTATAGTAACTCTAATAAACTATGGCCAGCTATAATCTATTGATGCTATTTCAAATAATTAGGTGGCAATCGCTTCATGCAGCGCCTCGACATAAGCTGCGGCAAGCTTGGACAGGGTCGCGTTTTTATGGCTGATCCATCCGACGTTGATCGTCTCATCGCAGGCGAGCGGAACTGGAATAATCTCGTTCCCGTTCAGATCGGCGCTCAACACCCCGGTCGAAATGGTATAACCGTTCAGACCGATCAGCAGATTGAACAGGGTTGCACGGTCATTGACCCGGATGCTTTTTTTGTGAGACAGCGTGCTGAGGATTTCCTCCGAGAAGTGGAACGAATTGTACTCCCCCTGCTCGAAGGATAAATACGGATAATTCTGAAGCTCGTCAATGGTCACGATGGACTGCTTGGCCAGCGGATTCTTGATGCTGATAAAAATATGCGGCCTCGCCGTAAACAAGCTGGTAAACTGAAGCCCTGCATCCTTCAGCAGCTTGTTGATCACTTTGGCATTGAATTCGTTCAAGTAGAGAATGCCGATCTCGCTGCGCAGGGTTTTGACGTCCTGGATGATTTCGTAGGTCTTCGTCTCTCTTAGCGCCAATTCGTACTCATCCTGCCCGTATTCCTGGACCAGCTTCACGAAGGCATTGACCGCAAAGGCGTAGTGCTGCGTGGATACCGAAAAATGCTGCGGGGAAGGCTTTGCGTTCAGATAACGCCCTTCCAGAAGCTCCGCCTGCTCCACCACCTGCCGCGCATAGCCGAGAAACTCCGCGCCTTCTTTGGACAAGGATATTCCTTTGTTCGTCCGCTCGAATATCGTAATGCGAAGCTCTTCCTCCAGATCCTTGATCGCGTTGGACAGGCTGGGCTGGGAAATAAATAATCGTTTGGCCGCCTCGTTCATGGAACCACGGTTGGCAACTTCGATGGCGTACTTTAATTGTTGTAAGGTCAAGGTGATTCCCCCTTTGTATACTTCACGCACAAGGACATATTTGTCTACCACAAGCAACAAAACAGTCGCGTTTCCAATACGACTAGTGCTATCCCTCATTTTTAGAACATTATAACCCTTTTTCACGATAAGAAGGGATCCTTTACATAATGTAAAGATCATCTCCAACAGCTCCAACAGTTCTACACATTTGGTCCGTACGCTGAATGCAAAACGAACACAGAATAATAAATAACGTGATGGATACGAATAAATAAAAACAAGCGCCGATCACCAGTCTTTCCGAGCCGGCGGTAATCGAGCGCTTGTTTGCAATTGTAAGGCTAGGCTACGCCTCTAAATATTCACCTTATACCCTAAAGCCAGTTCATCACCGGGAAGCCCACGGATTCCCCAGTTGTGCTGCGGCGTTTCGAAAATCGTAATCTCCACATCCTGGGAAGAGATATGCAGCGTATGCTGAATCCGTTCAAACAGCAATCGAATCAGCTGTTTCTTAGCCTCCACCGTCCGGCCTTCAAATAGGCTGATCTCGATCACCGTGTAACGATCCGTTCTCCCGTCAGGGAAGCGGAAATCCTCCCGGCTCATGGGGAAGAAACGATGAAATTTCTTATCCGCCGGAAGTTCAAATGCGTCTACCACGCACGAATGTATCACTTCCGACAGCTGCTCCTTCACCGGGTTCAGCTGCTCCCGGACGCCGTAAATTTTGATCTGCGCCATGCTCTGCTCATCTCCTCTAAACTCATCTCAACTATAAGGATATGTCACCTTGAAGTTATATTCGTTTCAGGCAGTAAATAATCCTTCCTGCCCCGTCCCTATTCCCCGGTCTGGAACTGCTTCTTCGCCCACTCGACATAGGACGGATGGCTTCGGATCAATTCTTCATGCGTGCCGCTTCCCGTAATATGACCCTTCTCAAGCACAATAATCTGGTCCGCCTCGACGACGGTCGATAACCGATGGGCAATGACCACGGTCGTTCGTTCCACCATCAGATTGTTCAGCGCCTTCTGCACTTCGTGCTCGGAGTCGCTGTCTAGGCTTGCCGTCGCTTCATCCAGAAGCAGGATGTCCGGCTTCCGCAGCAAAGCCCTTGCAATCGCGACCCGTTGGCGCTGACCTCCGGATAACTGGATGCCCCGCTCGCCAACCTCCGTGTCGTACCCTCTCGGCAGAGCTTCGATAAACCCTTCCGCGTAGGCCAGCCTCGCTGCTTCGGCAATCTCCTCGTCGGAGACCGGCTCCTCCCGTCCATAAACGATATTGTCCCGAATCGTTCCGGTCATGAGCGGGCTGTCCTGGGACACATATCCGAGCTTTCGCCGCCAGGACTCCAGCGTATAATCGCGGATGGCTTCCGAGCCGAAGCAAATCTCCCCGCCGGATGGCGCATAGAACCGCTCAATCAAGGAGAATACCGTGGTTTTGCCGCTGCCGCTGGGCCCGACCAGAGCAGTGACCTTCTTGGCTGGAATGGAAAAAGACACATCGGACAGAATCGTTTCTCCTTCATGATAAGCAAACGTGACCTCTTTGAATTCAACGTTCCGATGGCCTTCCGGTGCCGGCCGTACCGCACGATGATCGCTCTCCGGTTCGAATTCAAGGATAAGCCGTAATCTCTCGGTTGCCGCCATCACCTTCTGGAGCTGGGAGTAAAACGTGGCGAACTGGCTGAAAGGAAACATGATTTGGAAGAGCAGCAGGATAAACGATACCAACTCGCCGGCGCTGAGCGCACCGGAAGAAACGCGAACGCCGCCGTATCCGATGATGACCACCAGCAGAACGACCATGACCATCGACATCAACGGAATCAGGACCGAGTTGATCTTGGCTTCCTTCATGCCGAAACGGTACAGGCTGTCCATATCCTCATACCCGCTTTTCTCCTCCCTCCGCTCTGCATTGGAGGCTTTCACCAGCCTGATCTCGCCGATCACTTGGGTCAGCATGGCGGACAGCTGGGCCAACTGTCCATACATGCTGATGGAGATTTTGTACATTTTTCCGCCGATGGGCATCAAAATGCCGAACCCGACCGGAACGGCAATCAGGATGATGAGGGTCATCCGCCAATCCAGGTAAAACAGGATCGCAACAGCCCCCAGAACGGTCAACAGATTCGAGCAAAAAGCGATCAGATGATCCGTGATCAGGGTCTTTACTTCATTCGTATCGTTGGTCACACGGCTCATCGTCTCGGCCGAGCGATGCTTGTCGAAGAAAGGAACCGGCAAGGCCAACACCTTCGTCCAAAGCCTCTTCCGAATTTTGTTCACCGTCTGGTTCCCGACATAGGCAAGCATATAATACGAAAGTCCGCTGGCCACGGCTTCCAGCAGGAACAGGACGGCCAGAAAGCCGACCATGCGAATATTAAACGCATCTGCGGCGAAATTATCGATAAGCTGGCCGGTGATGAGCGGGACGATAAGTCCCGTCACCGCCCCGACCAAACTTAATACGATCGCCAGAAAGAGCACCAGCTTCGGAATGCCCGAAGAACGCAGCAGCCTGATAAAATATCGAACCGTGGTTTTTGTTACCTTGCCTTTCTCATCTACGGTTTGCTCCATTCAAACTTCCTCCCTTCTCGTTCAACGCGTCACATATAGATTTCTTTGATAAAGCGGCCGGTAAACGAGGCTTCCACTGCAGCCACTTCTTCGGGTGTTCCTGTCGCCACCAGCGATCCGCCGGCTGCTCCCCCGCCAGGCCCGATATCGATGATCCAATCGGAATTCCAGATCAGGTCCAGATTGTGCTCAACCAAAATCACGGTGTTCCCCGCATCCACCAAACGGTTTAACAGGACGAGAAGCTGCCGGACATCTCCCGGGTGAAGCCCGGTCGAGGGTTCGTCCAGCAAATAAAGCGTGTGGTTTTTCGTTTTTTTACTCAGTTCCTTTGCCAATTTGATCCGCTGTCCCTCGCCGCCCGACAGGGTGCTCACCGATTGTCCCCACTTCAAATATCCAAGTCCGACATCGCAGAGCAGCCGGGTCAATTCCATGATCTTTGGCTTCACTGCCAGCAAGGCAAGACTTTCCTCAATCGTCATATCCAACATATCGGAGATGGTGTAGCCGTTAAAAGTCACGCGGAGAACCTCTTCTTTGAAGCGCTTGCCCTTGCAGTCCGGGCAGCGTACTTCCAGCTCCGGAAGAAAGTGCATATGCACGGACACGAGGCCAAGGCCTTGGCATGTCTCACAGCGCCCGCCTTGCGTATTAAAGGAGAAGTGCTTGGCCGTCAATTGATTCTGTTTAGCTTCCGGCAAGCTGGCGTACCAGTTTCTGATATGAGTGTAAACATCCGTATAGGTAGCGATGTTAGAGCGCTGCATTCGGGATACCGGCGATTGGTCAACCTTGATCAGCTGTCCCACCGATTCCCAGCCCGTGATGGCTTTGCAGCCGGTTGGAGTTGATTGATCGCTTCCGGTTTCCGCCAGAAGATCAAATAAAAGCGTGGATTTACCAGATCCCGATAGGCCTGTCACCGATATGAGACAGCCTAGCGGGAAAGAGGTCGTAATATGTTTCAGATTTCTCAGATGTGCATCCTCGATCGTCAGCAGGTTGCCGTTTCCGGTCCTGCGCCGAATCGGAGCCGCCAGCATTGTGGGATCCCGGAAATACGATCCGGTCACGGACTCGGGATTCCCTATCAATTCCTCCAGCGTTCCTTGACCGACAACCGTGCCGCCCATCGTTCCCGCACCCGGTCCGATATCAATGATATGATCGGCGGCCCGCATCACTTCTTCGTCATGCTCGATGACAAGCACCGTGTTGCCGAGATCCCTCAGTTGCTTCAGAACCTGGATAAGTCCCCTGGTATCTTTGGGATGCAGACCCGTAGTCGGTTCGTCCAAAATGTACAGCACGCCCGTGAGGCCGGAGCCCAGAATCGATGCGAGCCGAAGCCTCTGGGCTTCCCCGCCTGACATCGTAACGACCTGCCTCTCCAAGGACATGTAACCAAGTCCGACATCCATGATGCGCTTTAGTCTCACGACGGAATCATAAATGAGCGGTTCCACTATCGATAATTGGTCCGCCGTCAGCTTCTTCAGCAGCGCCTCCATCCAATTCAGCGCTTCCCCGATCGACCATGCGTTAACTTCGTTAATGGAGACGCTGTCAACCCGGACACGGCGGCTATCCTCCTTCAGCTTCGTTCCGTGGCAATCCGGACAGACATGCTCATGAAACAGGGACGCTTCCCCGGTCTCGCTCCCCTTCTCCCGGTATCTTCTCCATATTCCAGTGACTACGCCCTCGTACTTGCCTTGTCCTACGGACTTCGGCGGCTTCGCGTCAGGAAAGTGCCTGCTGAACGCCTCGCTCTCCACGCCGTAATACAGAAGATCGCGCTGAACGTCCCCATAATCCCGAAGCGGCATAAACTCATCGAATACAAACCCGTAATACTTGGCTGCTGCTTTCAGAATGCTGATGTTATAATCGGTGAGAGCGCTGTACCATATTGCCACCCCGCCGTCTCTTAGGCTTAAGTCAAGCTGGAACACGGCATCCATGTTCAGGCTGACCGTTTGACCGAGTCCGCTGCACGTTTCGCATGCGCCTTCCGGCTTGTTAAAGGAAAAATGCGACATCGTCAATTTGTCGAGACCATGACCGCATCGCCTACAATGAACCGTCTCGTGGGAATCGCTGATCTCTTCCTCGTCAGAGGGACCGTGATAGGCTTCTCCGTCCACGCTCGGTATCACCCTGTCGCCGCAGGAAGGACAGCTTCGTTCCCCAAGCTTGGCAAACAGTATCCGGAGCAGCGTGTAGATATCCGTCACCGTTCCGATGGTGGATCTCGGGTTCCTGTTCGTTATGTGCTGACCCACGCTGATCGACGGGGAGAGCCCTTCAATCGAGTCCACCTTCGGCTTGCTGACCGAGTCCGATACCATGCCCATGGATTCCATGTACTGCCGCTGACATTCCCGCTGCAGCGTATCCATGGCCAGCGTGGACTTGCCCGAGCCGGACGGACCTGTCATGACGACCAGTTTGTATTTTGGAATCTCAAGCGAAACATTTTTCAGATTGTTCTCCCTGGCACCGCGAATCTTAATCGTTCCTTCCATTTCCTAACCTCCTTTAATTTTACAAACCCATCTTACAACATTGATGCAAGTACAAAATTTCATACCTGCAAAGGTTGCTCCGTCACTGTTTTCAACGGCGAAAGCCGTCACGGAGCTTTAAGGTTTATGTACAATGTTTGAAGTCCTGTTGGTTGTCTGTGCACCGCAATTGACTTTAAATATCTACGCATCGTGTGTTCGGAGGAGAGGCACTCATGCCGAAAAAAAATCGCAAGTATTCAAGGAGGCGTTTATCCAATGGAACATAAAATCCAGTTTCATCCGGCTCAAATCAACAGTTTTGCATTGTGAATCCCATGGACCGGATATCGTTCAATACATCCGGGCATTTTTGGAACGGCAATGATACTGGCATGATTCAAACCCAAGCTGAGAAGCTATATTTTTCCATCTGTCTTTTCATGGAAACGCACTTCATGATACAATCCCCCAATAAGTAAGGATTCAGGCAGATCCGGATGAAGTAGGGGGACATCATGGGCATCCGACCGATTGATATCGCCAAGAAACTCGGGATTACCACAAGTGCACTCAAGCACTATGAAAAATGGGGAATTGTTCCTCCTGCCGAGCGTGCGCCAAACGGCTACCGGTTATATACCGAGGAGCATGCCGCTTATTTCGAGTGCATCCGCGCCATGTTTCCCGGTTTCGGCGTAGACGTGACGAAGCAAGTCATGAAGAAGCTGCAGGAAAGGGAGCTGGATGATGCGCTCTGGATCGTAAACGAGGTGCAAGCCCGCCTCCAGCAGGATAAAATCCTTGCGGAGCGGACCATCCGCATTCTGGAAACGGAGCAGCTTGACGCAGTCGATGCCCGAGACCGCAAGAAAGAGTTGACCATCGGGGAGGTTGCGGCCGAGATCGGCGTTCCCCCCTCGGCCATCCGCCATTGGGAGAAGGAAGGCGTTCTTATCCTGCCTCGGGATCAGGATAACGGCTACCGGAAATTCGATGGTGCCCAAATCCGGCAGATTATGATCATTCGGATTCTCCGCTCAGCCAATTACCCGCTTGAAGTCATCAAGGACGTCCTGCACGAGCTCGAGCATCATCAGGTTCATAACGCCAGACGGGTGCTCAAGGATACGCTGGTGTACCTCAATCACCTTAATCATAACCAAATACGCGGCGTGCACTACTTATATCAGTTGTGCCAAGTATTGAAGTTAATGTAATCCGCTATCCATTTGCACATTGGTTTTTGCTGTAACAAAACAAACAAACCCGGAGCCCCTCCGGGTTTGTTTGTGCGTATGCGCCGCTTATGGATTAACCTTGATGGAGCCGACCGAGGTCGTCAGGGATATTTTCGCTCCACCGCCGTTGACGTCGCTCTGCCCCCGGCTTGCTCCAGTAATCTGTCCCAGCTCGGTTTCGGTATCCAGCGTATATTTCATGGACGGCGCGAACGCAGCGGTGATGCTGCCTGCCGATGTGTTGGCCGTCAGCGAGCCGTCCGGGTCGATCTGCCCAATATCCAGCTTGATACTGCCTGCTTCGGATACGATCCTGGAACTGCCCGTGATTTCCGTTTGGTTGAGCTGAATTTCCCCGGCTCCCAGCTGCAGCTCGAAAGCCCCCTTCAACTCGTTCACCCTTACCTTCCCGACATCATTCTTGATGCGGATATTCTGCAGGGCTTCCGGTATCTCGATCACATAATCGATCATGAATCCGGAATCGCCGAACTGCTTCTGCGACCAGTCCCACAGGTTAATGCCGGAGTCGTCTCTAGGATGCGTCCTTAATTCCAGCATGCCATCCTGGAGCGTCAAGGAGGTAGCGGCCTGCTCCGTCACCTGGGTGCGAATGTTATCGTTCTTGAAAAAACTTTCGTTGAACCATACGGTTGTTTTCACGTTGACCTCGCTACCGGGTACCGCGATAAGCTCGATATTGCCTACGGCATGGTCGATGACCAGTCCCTCGGCTATGCCGGCTTCCTGAGCCGTCGTCCATTCGAACTCCTTCCCTTCCCGTTTTACTTGATCGCTGATGGCTATCGCCGATTCGCCGGCTAGGTTCCCGATTTGCGCTAATTTATCAAGCTCGCGGTTTACCGCTTCATCGGCTTTTTGGGCAGCATCGCATCCGACCAGCACGGCAAATATCAACAGCGACGAAATTTTCACGGCCATCATACCCTGTTTTCTCTTCAAATCCTCCACGTCCATTCTTGTTTATGTATATGTCCATTATATCGTAGAGGAATAAGTTCACACGCTGCCGCGGACCAGTTTCTTCCTGGACCTTAGTCTGGGACGCCCCCTCCGTCTTTTGTATGACGCTGCACGTACGGATCATTCCTCCAATCGCTGTTGCCCTAAATTTCAATCAAGGATTTGTAACGGTAGAAATTCGGGGACAAAACTAAAAAAAGAAAAGGGAGTTCCCGCAGTATAAGATCTACTCTTGGAACAACCCTTTTCTCAAAAATCATGCGCGGTTCTCATGGCTGGTCTATCCGCAGCACGACCTTTCCCCGAACATGACCGGATTCCACGGCACGATGCGCTTCCGCCGCTTCGCTCAGCGAGAACGTCTGCGACACATGGATTTTCAGCTTCCCTTGTTCATACATTTGAACCAGTTCCGCTAATCGATGCTTCGAGCGCTGGCTGCGGATCGGGAGCACCCCCAATTCTTCTACCAGATCGAAGGCCACGATCGTTCCGATTCGCCTCCGGTCGCCGACAAGCGCCACCGAGGCCCGCAACGCTTCTTCGCCGGCGGCATCAAGCGCGGCGGTCACTCCCTCGGGGGCACAAGCCTTGACCCGGTCTACAAGGCCTGATCCATAAACAACGGGAACGGCGCCCAGCGCACGAAGATAATCATGGTTTCGCTCGCTTGCGGTCCCGATGACCCGCGCTCCCCAGGCTCGTGCGATCTGGACGGCAAAGGAGCCGACTCCCCCCGCTGCCGCATGAATCAAAACCGTATCCTTATGGCCAACCCCTAGCATCCCAAGTGCCGTATGGGCGGTTTGCCCCGATGCGGTCAAGGCACCCGCTTCCTCCCATGGCATCGAATCGGGTTTCCGTACAACTTGGTCTGCGCTGACCACGACATATTCAGCGTAGCAGGCGAGTAATGACCAGCCAATGACGTCATCCCCAACATCAAAGTCCGTCACTCCCTCTCCTACCTGATCAACCGTTCCGGCGAATTCGTTGCCGAGAATTTGCGGCATCCGCAATGTCACCGCGGGCGGTGCCCAGCCGCTTCCCCTAATTCCGCAGTCGGCCGGCTGCACGCCTGCCGCCTTGATGTTAACCCTGATCTGGCCGTTGCCGGCCTGAGGATCTTCGAAGTCCATAACGCGTAAAACTTCCGGCGGTCCAATCGTACTGAACGCAGCGGCTCTCATATCGATCATCCTTTCAAACATTCCTTGATCTTGTTTCTGAGACCATTCTATAATCATCGATAGATAATAAAAAATACAAAATAATCTATGTATATATATACTGGAGTATATAAGCAGGGACGGTGAACCGTAATGGAAATGTTGCAGCTGAAGTATTTTGTTACCGTAGCAAGGCTTGAACATATGACCAAAGCCGCAGAGGAGCTCCATATTGCTCAGCCGGCGCTCAGCAAAACCATCTCCAGACTCGAAGAGAATCTCGGGGTTCTGTTATTCGAACGCCAAGGCCGGCAAATCCGCCTCAATCCGTACGGCAGAGCATTTTTGGCGAAAGCCACCGCTGCCCTGCAGCTGCTGGAAGAGGGCCGGCGGGAAGTGGAAGATCTTGCGGGGCTGGAGCATGGGCGCATTCATTTGGCCTTGTCCAACATGGAGCAGCTCCGCGAGCCTTTACGCTTGTTTCTGCGCGAACATCCGAAGGTCAACTTTCATATTATCCAGTCCTCGATGGAGGATATGGTTCAGACGATTGAACATAATGAAGTGGACTTCTTTCTGACTTCCATGCCCGTCCGGCATCCGGATATACGCAGCTTGCCATTGCACGTGGAAGAGGTGTTCTTGGCAGTCCCCCCCACCCACCGCTTAGCCAGAAACAATCGCATCCGCTTAAGCGAGGCTGCCGGAGAATCCTTTGTGGGTTATAAAGAGGGCCATCCGTATCAGAAGATGAATAACGAGTTTTGCAAACAAGCCGGTTTTCAACCGAAGGTCGTCTGCGAGGTGGAAGACCCCGGGACCATCGCCGATCTGGTCCGTTCGGGATTTGGCGTGGCTTTAATCGGGGAATGCAGAAGCAGCGAGGAACTAAAGCTGAAGAAGCTCAGCATTCAAGAACCTCTCGCACGCCGGGTATTCCAAATCGCATGGCTGGAATCCAGATACTTGTCCAAGGCCGCGATTGCCTTCCGTGATTACCTCGTCGAATATTACGCGGATCACGGTAATTGAGACATCACCACGTCGTAAACGACGTGGTTTTTTATGATATCGAAATTTCAAACCCTGCAGCGCCGTTTCACTCTCTGGCTATTCCATTTGGGCACGTTGTCTGTCCGTGCACCTTGGTAGAACATGACCACAATGAACAGTCCCTGCGGTGATACTTCGAGGGTTGACAATATTTGGGGAGTGATTATACTTTTGAGTAAACACTCAGTATTCTGAATTCATCACTCATGACTATTTAGCATCCATGGAAACCGGAAGCTCCACAAGGAAGTTTTGCCTATTTCATTCCAAAGGAGAAAAACATCTGCCTATGCCTACAACAACCCGTCGAAATGCCAAGAAGGAACGGATATTGAACGCCGCTCTGAAGCTGTTCTCCCGGCAGGGATTCCATGCAACGACAACCAAAGAGATTGCGGCCGAAAGCGGTGTGGCCGAAGGGCTGATCTTCTACCACTTTGGAGATAAACGGAAGCTGCTGCTCTTTCTTGTGAACAATTTTTCCTTTGCTGCGCAGCTTCAAGAGGATGCAGGTGAATTGTCGAAGCTTCCTGCGGACGAGGCCCTGTTTCAATACGGCATCGCATATCTCCAGTTCCTCAGGACGAACATGGATTATCTGATGCTCATCTGGTCACCTGAACTCATAAGGGATGCCGAGGTATCAAAAGAGGTTTCGCGGCTGATCGGTGGTTTTGGGACAGCTGGCAGCAGCATGCTCAAACAGGCGGCGGGATCCAATCATCAACCGGAACACACGGTTCAGGTTGCCATGCTGATGATGACCTCCTCCATCCTGGTCTATTGCATGCTCCATTCCCGTTTCGGAGAGGAAGCGCTCCCGCTCGGGGACGAATCCTATATTCGCGAGCTCGTCCGGCTGCTGCTGCATGGGATGGGCGAAGAATCCGGATCATGACGTTTTCTACGTGAAGAACGATGTATACAAAAAGCTGATGGCCGTATAGAACATGCTGCATCGGCTTCTTTTATCCGCACAATTTGTGTGTTTACTCAGTTTCTTTTCTTTAGGCATCGCTAATATGGTTAGATTGAAGGGAGAGATGAGGATCATGCTGTCATTCATGCCGGATTGGAGTTTTCTCATGATGTTGTGGCTGCTGCCGGTTGTATTTTTCATTCACGACGGAGAAGAGATTGCCACGATGGAATGGTGGCTCAGGAAGAACAAGAACAGCCCCTGGATCACGAAATTTTCGCCCGTCTCCATTCCGTGGGATAAGAACATCACCTTGCAATTCTCCTTTGCTGTACTGCTGATCGGGTTCATCCTCACGTGCGTAACGTTTCTAACGGCGCGTGCCTTCGATATCGGCAGCCCGTTCAACGCCCTGTTCGCGGGGTTCGTTACGGTGTTCCTGCTGGACGGCGTGAAACATGTGGGGGCCTCAATCGCGCTGAAGGCATACACCCCTGGCGTCATTACAGCTGCGGTCCTTGAAATTCCATACGGCATTTATGCGCTCAACCGCCTGCTGTCCACTGGAATCGTGGATGTCACGGCATTCGTGATGGGAACCCTGGTCTCCCTGCCTCTCATTCTGTTTCTGGTCTGGTTTGGTTTAACGCTTGGGAAACGGATCGCGCCGCACCGCATAAATACGTAGGCTCCGATAATGAGCATTGCAGAAAAAAACAGCAACTGCCCAACATTTCAAGCCGCAGCTTGCAGAACTATACAAGAAACGTCTATCGACGTACTTTCTCGGCAGTCAGGCCGCATTTAGCGGTATTTTTCTTAAAACAATAGAGTTGGTTAGCCTCGCCAAAAACTGCATTACAAGAAAAAATGCCGCCGGATCCGATCATCCGACGGCATTTCGATTCGTTACTAATTGGCGTTATCCTACAAGCTCCAGTTGCGCCTTGGCTTATAACCTGCCTTCTCCAGGAAATCCCGTTCCGTCTCTGGGCCAAGACCCTGAATTCCAACCTTGGCGCTCATCGAAGTAATCAGCATCCGGCTGGCCACTTCCAACGTCTGCAGGGCCATCCGCGCTTCGCGAATGGTCGTATCGTATACCACCACACCATGGTTTTCTAACAGCAGCACGTTGGCAAGCTTGGCCTTTTCCCGAACGCCCTCGCCCAGCGCGTCGCTCCCCGGATGATAGTAAGGCACGCGTTCGATCCGCTCGAGATAATACATCGTCTCAACGAACATATTCGAGGGGAGCTCCAGGTCGGAGCAGGCAATCAGCGTTGTGTAGAACGGAGAAGCATGGAGCACCGCGCCGATCTCCGGACGGCTCTCGTAAATCGCCCGATGCATGGGCGTTTCCTTGGAAGGTTTGCGACCCTCTGCGCCATATACGTTTCCGGACAGATCGCATTCGATCAAGTCCGCTTCCTCCAATTCGCCAAGGAACGTCCCGCTCGCCGTAACCACGTAACGGTCCCCTTCCGTTCTGGCGGAGATATTCCCCGCATTGCCCCACGCAAGGTCATATTGCATCATATATTTGCCGGTGTGCTGCAGTTCTTTTCTAATCGTTTCCACGCTAGCCATGATCAATACCTCCTGTATTTCAATACCTATTTTACAACCAATAACTACTTATAAGACGAGTACCCGCATACCGCTATTTGCCGCCTAACAGGTTCGGCAGGAACATCGACAATTGCGGAAGATACGTAATCAGCATCAGGTCAATGATCAACACGATATAGAACGGCACCATGCCCCTTGTGATTTGGTCCAGCCGGATCTTCGCGATTTGGGCCGATATGAACAGATTGATGCCGAGCGGCGGCGTGCACATCCCGATCGCCAGGTTCACGATCATGATGATGCCGAAATGCGTCGGGTCGATGCCGAACTCGGCCGCTACCGGCGCCAGCAGAGGTGCCAGAATGATGATGGATGCATTGGACTCCATGAACATGCCCACGACGAGCAGGAACACGTTGACCAGCAGCAGGAACACGATCGGGTTGTCGGATATGTTCACGAAGAAGCCTGCAACCGCCTGCGGAATTCCTTCCCGCGTCATGATCCAGCTGAACAATCCTGCGCTTGCTATGATGAACATAATGACGGAAGTCGTAATCGTGGATTGCGTCAGAATGTTGATCAGCTTGGAGAATTTAATCTCCTTATACACAAATACGCCAACGATGAACGCATACGCTACGGCTACACCCGCAGCTTCGGTCGGCGTGAAGATGCCGCCGTATATTCCGCCGAGAATGATGATCGGCATAAGGACCGCCCAGAAGGATTCCTTGAAAGCCTGCCATACTTCACCTGGAGTCTTTCTCTTCTCGCGTGCATAGCCTTTTCGTTTCGCAATGATATAAACGGCAATCATCAGCGATAAACCAATCATAATTCCTGGAATAAGCCCCGCCATAAACAGATCGCCAATCGATGTTTCGGCAGCGACCCCGTATAGAATCAACGGGATGCTTGGCGGAATGATAACCCCCAGCTCACCAGACGTCGCTTGAAGGGCACCCGTAAAGTTCTTATGATAGCCCCGGGAGATCATAGCCGGGATCAGGATGCTGCCAAGCGCCGCGGTTGCCGCGGCGGAGGAACCGGATATGGCGGCAAAGAACATCGAGGTTACAATCGTTACGAGTCCAAGTCCGCCTGGCAAATGGCCTGTAAGTGCATTCGCCAGATTCACCAGCCGTCTTGAAATTCCGCCGAATTCCATCAAGGTGCCCGCGAATACGAAGAACGGAATCGCCATGAGCGGGAATGAATCCGTTGACGTGAACGAACGCTGGACGAGTACAAGCAGCGGCGTGCCGCCTTCCCACCAGATCGCTACCGCAGACGCCATTCCCATCGAGACGGCAATCGGAACGCTGATGGCGAAGAATAGGATCAAACATCCGAATAATACGATAGGCATTATAGACCTTCCTCCTTCGCTGGCGGAATTGTATCGGAAACGATCGTTTCCAGAATGACCGCTACCGCATTGATGATGAGCAGCACCGCGCCAATCGGAATAGCTGCATATGGAACCGACATGCTAAGCCCCATCGCTGCCGACGATTGCACGGAGACCCGGTTCAAAATATCGATGCCCTGGACCAGCAAAAGAACGAAAAACACGATGCATATCGCCATGACGGTGATGCGAATCACCTTTCGGTTGACTTCACTCACGAGTTCCGGCAGCAGCTCGATCGCTACCAGCCGATGATGGCGCAGCGCCAGCGAGGAACCCAGGAAAACAAGGTATACCATCAAGTATCTGGCCAGCTCCTCGGACCAGTGAAGCGGATACCCGACAATCCGGTAAATAATCTGCATGATAATCAGGATGGACATGACACCCAGGATCATGGCCACTGCGATGCCCACGAGTTTGTTGAGCGTATCGATCGCTTTTAATGTCTGCCGCATGGCTTATCCCCCCTCTTGAAGAAAAAATGGTTATGGCGTGTTAATGATTTTGTCGTACAGCTCTCTTCCGTACAGGTTGGCAAAGCGTTCATGCACCGATTTGGCCGCCGCTTCGAACGGTCCCTTATCCACTTCCACGAACTCCGTACCGAAATCCTTAAGCTCATTGATGATCTGCTCTTCCTGTTCAAAGACCAGCTGATTCTCGTATTCCGTTGCTTCCTTGGCCGCTTCTTCAATAGCCTGACGCTGAAACTCATTCAAGCGTTGATACGTCACTTCACTCATCGCGAGCATCACGTAACCGTATACATGATCGGTCATCATCATATACTTCTGGACTTCCTGAATCTTGGAGCTGGCGGTAAAAGCAACCGGATTTTCCTGCGCGTCAATAACCCCGGTTTGAAGCGATGAATACACTTCGCCAAAAGCCATAGGCGTCGGCGTCGCGCCCATCGCCTCCCAAGCCGCAATGGATGCCGGAATTTCCGGCACGCGGATTTTCAAGCCGCGCAGATCGCTGGGCGTTTCGATCTTCTTGTTGGCCGTCAGCTCGCGCGGGGTTCTCATCCAGAACTCCAGGCCGCGGACCTCGGCATTGTCAAGCAGGCTCTGCTTCAGTTCATCGCCGACATCTCCATAGAGCACGTTCTCCAAATGCTGCTTGTCACGGAACAAATACGGCAGCTCCAAGATGGCATAAGGACTGTAGAAATTCGATAACACGCCCGCCGGTAGGGCAAAATCCACGGACCCGATCTGCATCCCCTCGATCAGGTCACGGTCATTCCCGAGCATCGAGCTGGCGTACACCTCTACCTCAATCTCGCCGCCCGTTTTCTCCTTGACCAGCTCCGCAAACTTGAGCGCGCCCAGATGCCACGGATCGGATTCGCCCGTAATGTGACCTAGCCTTAGCTTGATCGGGCCATCATCCGTATTCGGCTTCGTCATAAATAAAGCGCTTACAATGAGCAGTGCAGCCACCATGACAACTGCGAGTCTTTTCCACATTTGTCGTTCCCCCAATCTGATATGAAGTTCCTGCAGCCTCCGCCACTGAAAGCAGAAGCTGCGGGGATATGTTGGTAATTAAAAGGTGACGATGACCTTCAGGGATGAGTCCTCCTTCTTGTCGACCAAGCGGAACCCTTCCGCGGCATCTTCATAAGGCAGCCGGTGGGATATGACGGCTCTGACGTCCACCGCTCCGCTTGCCAACAAATCGATGGCGGAAATGGTATCCTCGCGTGTGTACGTCATGCAGCCCACAATCTCCTTCTCGGTCTGCTGCAGATTCACGATATCGAAGGTTTGCGTGCCATGGAACATGGCGATCGTTACGCAGCGGCCGCCTTTGCGAAGCAAGGCAAGGGCATCATCCACGATCCCGGGTACCCCGGCAGCAATCAGCACCTTATCGAACTCGCCGGCAATCTCCTTCTTGGCTTCCTCGGTCCAATGTTCTTTGCCGCGAATGTTCAGGGTATGGGTCGCCCCCATATCTTTCGCGGATGCTAGCGCATAATCCATGACGTCCGTCACCATGAGCGTGGTAGCGCCGGCAGCCTTGGCAGCCGTCATGGCGAGCAGCCCGATCGGTCCGGCACCGAGGATGGCGACCTTGTCTCCGACTTCGATCCCGGCCTTCCGTACCGCATGGACCCCTACCGCGAAGGGCTCAACCAGCACGCCCAGCTCATGGTCCAGCTGATCCGGCAGTTTGAATACGCATGCCTCCGGCGCCGCGAAATACTCGGCCATCGAACCGTACCAGCCCTTGAGGCCCGGCGCTCCCCGTTCGGCGCAGTAATTCGTTCTTCCCGTCAGGCAGTAATCGCATTTGCCGCAGCCGACCTGGGGCTCCACGGTCACCCGATCGCCGATCCTGAAAGATGTGACGTCCTCGCCCACCTTCACGATTTCGCCGGACACTTCGTGGCCGATAATGACGGGCGGCTTCCGGAACAAGTGCAGTCCTTTGTAGGTATGAATATCCGATCCGCAAATACCGGCGGCTTTGACCCGGATCAGAACTTCCCCTGCCCCGATCTCCGGTACGTCAACGTCTTTAACGACAACTTTGTACGCATCCTCCACATATACAGCCTTCATTGTCTCTCCCCCTCGTAGTAATTCAAGATGGCGGTCTGATCCCGTATCTCTCTGTTATATAAAAAGCGCTTGCTTCGATTCCTGCAGATGCTTGCGCATCACGTCGGCGCTGCTCTCCTTGCCGGTTTTCAAAGCCTCATAGATCTTCCAATGATCCTCAAGGAACTTCTCCATCCTGTGCGGATCCTTCCGCAGATGCCGGCGGGTGATTCGCTGAAGATGATCGTGGTAGTTCAGCAGTACCCTGTGGATTTCCTGATTGCCCGTACACTCGCAAATGATCAGGTGGAAATCATGGTCGGCCTGTGCGAAATTTTTGACGTCAAGCCGGCTGACGATATCGGCGGTTTCGGCTAAATTGCTCTCCAGCTCCTGCATCTGCTCAGGCGTAAGCCTGGTTTCGACCTGCTGGCAGTTGAACGTCTCCAGCGCGATCCGAAGATCGTAGATATCCACGATCCGGTTCACGGACAGATCGTTGATGATAATGCCCTGTTTTGATGAAACGGTGACAAAGCCCTCGGCTTCCAGCCGCGTCAACGCCGCTTTAATCGGCGTCTTGCTCATCCCCAGCAGCTCAATCAATTCACGCTCGGACAAGAAACGCCCCGGCTCGAACTTCTCGTTCAGAATGCTTTCCTTGATTTCATTGTAGGCCACGTCTTTTAACAGAAGTGAAGAAGCGGTCCCTTTGCTTTTATCCATCGTCATTCGTTGATTCTCCTATCTTGGCAATTGATCCGTGCTATTGATCCGGTTCAGGGAACCCGGCATCCCGTACGCTGATAAAATAATCCGGTGATCCCAGCTGCCCGCCCTTGAGAGCCAATTCAAGGCCGTCAAGGCTGGCGTCGTCCGAATATACCCTGCAGAGCGGAGCTCCCGGGGATACGTCCCATATCATCTCCAGCCCGTAGGCGCCCATTTCACTGGTGACAAAACCGGAGGTGTCTCCTCCAGCGACGACAATCCGGCCGAGCTTGGCTTGCCCCATGATCTGCTTGGTTAACTTCCCGAGGCTTCTGCCGATAAACTCGCCCGCTTCCGCTCCAGTGAAACCCATGGCCTTCAATCGCGTCCGGGTCTCGCCGATCGCTTCATCCTCCGGGCCAAGCGCCGTATAGAGCACAATGCTTTGCCCTTCTGCGAGAGCGTCTACAGCTTGTCGAACAAGTTCCGACCGGGCCGTTCCCTGGGTATCTTCCATGGCGTCCGGCGTAATGCGAATGCCGCGGAAGCCTGCGGCTATCGCCCGCTCAATCTGAAGCCGACTGACCGGGGAAGCACTCCCGGACACCACCAGAATCGTATCGGTAGGCCGGACGGGCGCTGCGGGCGCGATTTTCTCAGACGAAGGGGCAGAGAGCCCGAGTTCATCCCAATGGGCTGCCAAAGCGTATTCGACGCCGGACGAACCGACAACGAATACTCCCGCCCCTTCGGGTCTGTCCTGAATCAGCTGGCCGCACCGCTTGAGCCTGTCCTCATCCAAGGCATCGAACAGCAGAATTCCCGGTTTCTCTCCCAGTTTATCACGATATCGGTCAAGAACCGCATCCGGGTCTCCATCCAGTTCAACGATATCCATCAATGCAATCGTATCGGCCGTCTGCTCCGCGAGATGAAGACGCAAATCCGCCTCATGCATCGGCGTGGATGGATGCTGTGACATGACGGGATGCCGGTCCAAGCGGTACACCGTATCATGCATTTTCGCAAAATGCTGTCCGAACAGCGTATAGCGTCCGAGGCGTGGCGCTCCGACCAGCAGCGGAACCGTAACCTGATCGGAAA